>Ga0209456_10000135_pt1 | contig 39813 bp, 38 predicted proteins | sample COG_11_FD_184755 | JGI IMG/M metagenome (GOLD analysis project Ga0209456, IMG submission 184755) | Pelagic marine sediment microbial communities from the LTER site Helgoland, North Sea, for post-phytoplankton bloom and carbon turnover... | ecosystem: Environmental > Aquatic > Marine > Neritic...
CGCGCCGGGCTTCGCCCTTCGGGCTCGCGCTGCCGCCTGCCGAGAGTGCACCGCGTTAGTGTCAGCGAAGCCCCGTGGGAAACGTGGAGCGTTTCCTCTACGGGGTGCCAGTGCCAGCGTCAGGTCACAACCACTTCTGGATATGCATTCCCAACGCTGCGGGTCTGAACGGGCTTCGGTCCTTTGGTCTTACTCGGAATCTCAGCTCGTGGCCGCCGCTGGCTTGGACGGTGAAGGCGCCTTGCCACGTGCTTCTGTCTTCGGCGTCATCTGTTTCGAAGGGGACGACGATTCTCGAGGAGAGGGCGTGCAGGCGGCTCCCAAACGTCACGACGGCCTCGACGTCGAGCTCCCTCGCGTCGAGGCCGGGGTGATGCAGCGAGAGCTCGGCGGTGACGGTCGTGCCGATGATCAGCTCGTCGGTGCTCAAGCCTCCAAAGCGGACGCTCTCCATGGCGATTTCGTTCCAGTGAGCGCGAAGGGCCTCAGCCAAATCTGCCAGGGCGAACAATGGGCGGTAGTTCGAGTCGCGCAGCGCGACCGCGTCTTTCATCGCTGGCTCGTAGAAGTTGTCGGCGTAGTCGGCGACCATTCGACGCGCAGAGAACTTCGGAATGATTGTCGCCATGCTGGCCTTCATCCGGTCGACCCACGCCACAGGCACGTTTTCCTCGTTGCGATCCATGTAGGTTGGCAGAATTTCGCCTTCGAGCAGAGCCATCGTCACCGCGCGGTCGTAAGCGCTCGGGTCGTGGATCGATGTCGCCGGCAGGTCGATGACCCAGCCGTTGTCGCCCTCGTACCCTTCGAGCCACCAGCCATCGTCGACGCTGAGGTTCAAACATCCATTCATCGCGGCCTTCATACCCGAGGTGCCGCTTGCCTCGAGGGGACGGGTCGGTGTGTTGAGCCAGACATCGCATCCGGCGACCATCCGGCGCGCTTCGTCGATCGAGTAGTCCTCCATGAATATCACGCGGCCTGCGAGGTCAGGGTGCTTGGTGGCCTGATACACCCGCTGCAGCAGCGCCTGGCCGTGACCGTCGGCGGGGTGCGCCTTACCGGCATAGATCAGGGTTGCGCCTGGGTTGCTGCTGAGGAGCTTGGCGAGCCGTTCGGGCTCACTCAAGAGCAAGTCGGCTCGCTTGTACGGGGCGAACCTTCGAGCAAACCCGATGAAGAGGCGATCCTCGTTGAGCCGAGCGAGGATGTCTCGGAGCAATGAGAGATCTTCGCGCCGCCGCGTCCATGTCTCGGTCAAATGGTCCTTGAACCAATCGACGAAATCCGCCCGCAGCTCGCGATGGATCGCCCAGATCTCGGCCGGGTCGTGCTCGCGCAACCATTCCCAGCGGTCGGGATCTTCGATCTCGTCTCGCCAGCCGTGCCCCATCTGCTGTTCCATCAGCCGTTGCCAGCGCGGCGCGAGCCACGTCGACACGTGCACACCATTGGTGATGTTCGTGCACGGCACGTCGTCCGGATCGTCGTACTCTGGAAAGAACTGTAGAAACATGTCCCGTGCGACCTCGCCATGCTTGGCGCTGACGCCGTTGATTCGGCCCGCGTTTCTCACGGCGAGAGCGGTCGTACCGAACTTGTTTTGCGCACCGTCTGGTGTGTGACCGATCGCCATCAAACGCGGCCAGTCCATTCGAAGCACGTGCTCGAAGCGCGTCAGATATGGGCGAACCATCTCCTCGGGGAAGTGGTCATGACCTGCCGGGACCGGGGTATGTGTCGTGAAGATGGTCGTGTTGCGGATATACTCGAAAGCCTCCTGCGACCTGAGGCCGTGCCTCTGAATCAGATGGGCCGCCCGCGCGATGAGAAGGAAGGCGCTGTGCCCCTCGTTCATGTGGAAAACATCCGGGTCGATGTCGAGCTCGGTTAGCAGCTGATAGCCTCCGAGGCCCAGGATCATCTCCTGCCGCAAACGATGGGCGGAGTCCCCACCGTACAAACGATTCGTAATCGCACGGTCCTCGGGGCGATTCTCCGGTACGTCGGTGTCGAGCAGGTACAAGGGGACCCGGCCGATTTGGAGTTGCCACGCCTGCGCTTGGACGGGACCGGTCGGCAGCGGCACCGTGACTCGCAAGGGCGCATACCGCCCGACCATGACCGGTTCGAATGGGGGGCTTCCGAAGTCATTCGTGTCGCCGAGGTCCTCTTGGCGGCCATCCCGATCGATGATCTGATGGAAGTAACCATCGTGGTAGGCAAGCCCGACCGCGCACAAGGGCAGGTTCAGATCGCTCGCAGCTTTGAGATGATCGCCGGCGAGAATTCCCAACCCGCCCGAGTAGAGCTTCAAGAATCCGGCAACGCCGAACTCCATACAGAAGTACGCGATGCGCGGGTCTTGCGCCTCGGTCGAGCGAATCATCTCCTGATGGAGGCGCGCGACATCCTCGACGTACTTCTTGTCCATTGCCAAGCTCATGAGCTGCTCCGGCTTGACCTGGTCGAGGAGCGCGTGCGGGTTCTCTCCGAGCTTGAGCCAGAGGCTCGGGTCGACCCGTTTGAACAGCGAGGCCCCGTCGGGGTGCCATCGCCACCACAGGTTGGACGCGATTTCTTGGAGAGGCTGTAGCTCTTCGGGAAGAGCATTCGTCACCATGAAGGTCCGCGTGTACGGAGCCGCCTCCTCCCCTTCCTTCGCGGGAGGTTTGACGAATAGACCGAAGACCCCCGAGTCCGACGAAACCGCGGGCATCGAGGGCACGCTCAAGCGCTCCATGGGGAGGCCTTTGCGCCGCGCGGCCCCCGCCGCGAGCGCACGGCCATGGGCGTCTTCGTAATGCTCCATGAAGTTCGACCAATCGGTCAGCGCCGCGGTTCGCAGAGATGCTGCCCCGAGCGATTCTCGTTTCGCCGGGGACAGGTCGATGAACTCGAGCAAGGCCGTCTTGAGCGAATCGCTGACCTCGTCGAAAGGCACCCCCTCCCGCTTGAGCACCCGAACGCCGGTCTGCGCTCCATCGCCCTGGGTCGCGACCCAACGCCCGAACCCGGCGCGATCGGTGGTGATTGCCGGAACCCCAAACGCGACTGCTTCGAGCGGGGTGTATCCCCATGGCTCGTAAAACGATGGAAAGACGCCGAGGTCGGCTCCCGGAAGCAGGTCCCAGTACTTGTGACGGATCAACGGGTCGGTCCCGTCCAGATAGATCGGGACGTGCACTACGTGCACCTGCGCACCGGGATGGTTGTCGATACCAAGGGCGTTCAGCTGATTCGTGATCGGGTCATTCGCCTCGTCGACGAGGTCGTGCGTGCACCGCAATGGGGGTCCAGCCGAGGCGCCATGGGCACGATCCCAGAGCTGACGCTTGGGCTCGGCGTGGCCGGCCGGTAGCATCGCATAGACGAGCACGCGTTTGCCGTCGCGTGACTCGAGCTCGGCGGCTAGCTCATTCGCCGCATCGAGGTAGACGTCCACGCCCTTGTTGACGTACTCGTAGCGTCCCGCGAGCGCGAAGATGAGCGTGTTTTCTTGGTCGTATTGGTCGCCCGTCGTCAGCTCCGCCAGCTTGAAGAGCTCCTCTCGGGCCCGTTGCCGCTGCTCGGGCTCCACAGGCCGGGCCCCGAAGCCGTTCGGGAGGATCACATCCGGTTTTCTCCCGAGAAGATGCTCGCATTCGAGCGCAGTAATCTCACTGACCGTGGTGAATACGTCCGCTTCGTGGGCCGCAACCGACTCCATCGAGTGCTTCGACGAGACATTCAGCTCTTTGGCCGCAGTCTCCGGGTCGACGCTCGAGAGCGACTGATAGAAGTCGGGGTCGGCGCGCCTACCCGCAAGTGATCGGCCGAGCATGGTGGCGTGCGTCGTGAACACCGTCCCGATCTCGGGAGCGGCGGTTTGCAGGTGCAGGATCGCACCTGCGGACATCCACTCGTGGGCCTGGACGATGGCGGTTTGCCGAGCCGGTAGAAGAAACCGGTCGCGGATGTGCTCGATGATCATGCCGGCGCCGTGCGCGAACAGAACCGGGTCGTAGTAGTCCCACGCTCCAAACAACGAGTCGAGCCCGTAATCCTCCCAGTAGCGACCGAGGATCTCGTCCTTGCGTTCATACAGGCGGGACTGATTCACGAGGAGGCACCTAGGCTCCCCAGGAACCAACCAGCGCCCCATGACCACGCTCACCTCGTGGTCTTTGAGCGATTCCGCGAGCTCGGAATCCCAGATGTCGGGTCGGAACTCCGGCGCGACACCTTCGGTTCGTGGAACGTCTGGTCCGATCGTGATGTATCCATCTTCACCGTGGCGTTGCTGCACGTCCGGGACGCGGCTCGCCAAGACGGTGTGGATACCGCCGACCATGTTGCAGACCTCCCAGGAGATCTCGAAAAACACCGACTTGCTCATAGCCGAATCCGCTTCTCGGCAGGGGCTAGCACCGAGAGGTTCAAGTCCTTCATTACATTCATATAATGGATGAATGCGTCGTAGGGCCCCTCGTAAGGACTGAAATAGTCGTGCACCTCAGCGTCGGAAGCGGATTTCGTGGCCATGTAGTAGAAATGGTCGGAGGTCTGCAGGCGCCGCCAAAGCGCCAATAAGTGAGAATTATTACGTCGCTTGATAGCGGAGCCCAGCGCGTAGATCTCGGTCAGGGCACGCTGTTGCATGGCATTGCCCCGCCACGCGCTGATGTCTCGCGCCTCGTCGGCCCACGATACCGTACGGTGAAACGAGAGCTCTCCAAGAGCTGGATACCGGTCGATGACCTGGCTCGGCGTGAGGATGTCCCAGTGTGGGTGCGTGAAGAGGAGGTCCGGTAGGTGCTCGAGGAACTCGAAGATCCCGGTCTCCCTCCACTGATGCTCGCCGAACGTCTCATAGTCCATGAAGAGGTTGATCACGTCACCTGCGCCGCTGTGCCCGTGGACCCAGCCCGCGAACTTGTCCGCGGTGAGGGGATACTCGCCCCAGGCTTGGTTCGAGAATCGGAACGCGATGTCGTCCGACAGCTTGTAATTCTTGGCGAGCAGCCTCGTTTCGCGGTCGGCCACGCGATAGACGAAGTTCGGGCTTCGCCAATCGAGGATGTCGTCTGCGCCCTCGATGAGCATTGCCTCGAACCCGAGGTCCGAGATGAACTGCCCGATCTCGTCGTTGTAGATGAGCTCGGTATTTCGGAAGACGCGGGGAGTCTGGCCGAACTCGGATTTGATGAGCTTCATCTCCAAGTCGATCTGCTCGCGGTACTCCTCCTTGTCGTAGAGGGCAGCCAGACTGTGATAGTAGGTTTCCGCGACGAACTCGACGGCGCCGGTCTTGGCGAGCCGCACGAAGCTGTCGAGCACCTCGGGTGCATACCGCTTCATCTGCTCGATTGCGACGCCGGTCACCGCGTAGGAGATGCGAAAACGTCCTTCGGTGCGCTCGATGAGGCGCAGCATCGACTCGTTAGCCGGTAGATAGCACTTGTTGGCCACCTTCCGCAGAACCTCCGCGTTGAGCTTTTCGTCGAAATAGGCGTGGTCACGGCCGACCTGAAGCGCGCCATACGGCTTCAGTCGATACGGCTGGTGCACCTCAAAATAGAAACAGACCGACGGCATGATTCACCTCAACTGCCTAGGACCGACTCGTAGATAGGAATGAGCTTTTCTGCAGCAGCATCCCAGTGGATGTTCCTGACTTCCTCGCGGGCGCGCTCGACGATGACCCGCCTGAGCTCGGGGAGCTCCAAGAGCGCCACGATCTGGCTCGCGATCTTGTCGACATCCCAGAAGTCGACCTTGAGCGCGTTGCGAAGGATCTCCGATACTCCGGATTGCTTCGACACGATGACCGGCCGGTCGTGGCTCATCGCTTCTAGAGGCGCGATGCCAAAGGGCTCGGAGACGGACGGCATGACGTACACATCGGCTGTCGAGAAAGCGCGCTCGACCTCCGCGCCACGAAGGAAACCGGGGAAGCGGAACGACTCGGTGATGCCGAGGTCTTCCGCCAGCGCCTTCATGCGTGGAAGCATGTCGCCTGAGCCCGCCATGATGAAGACCGCATCGGGCACGTGCTCGAGCACCCGCGCCGCCGCCTGGACGAAGTACTCGGGCCCCTTTTGAAAGGTGACCCGGCCCAGGAAGAGGACAACGGGCCCGGTGGACTGGCGCTGCTCGGTGTACGCCTCGACTGTCTCGCGCGCGTACACGCCGTTGTGCACGACCGAGATCTTGTCGAGGGGCGCATTGTGGACACGGTTGATCAGACCGCGGGTGTAGTAGCTGACCGCAATGACGCGCGCGGCGTTTTCGAGCCCCTGATGCTCGACCGCGACGATGTCTCGGTCTGCTCCGTGGCCGGCCCGGTCGTACTCGAGGCTATGAACATGGACCAGTAGCGGGGCTCCTGCGCGGCGGGCGATCTCTATCCCCGCAGGGAAGGTCATCCAATCGTGCGCGTGCACCAAATCGTACTTCTGCCCATGAACCCGGCGAGTCGCGGACATCGCGTACCGGGCAACCTCGGAAAACAAGTCGTGCCCGTAGTGGGCCTCGCCCGATGCCTCTTCGGCAAACGGGAGGTCGTCCCCAGGGATGTGGACGTGCTCTAGCCTGGTGACCCCCTGAGGCGGTTCGGGCAGCGGGTGCAAAATTTGCGCCGCCGCGATTTCGGCCACCGCACTCTCCTGGAGGGCGCCGGAGGTGACGAGCTCCCGATAGGTGGCCTGGTCCAGATACGGCTTCAGCATAGCCGGCACGCGGAGCACTTGGACACCGGGTTCGGCAGGTTGCGCAGCCTGCGATTGTGCAGCCTCGGCGGCAGCGGTGAAGATCGGATCTGTGGCAAGCGCCGGCTCCGCCGCGATCAGCTCGGCAAGCGGATCCCGTTCCTCGATGGGAGCCCGGTCCATCGGGCGCCCGGAGGCCGCTCCGAGCAATTGCATGTGCGGGGCGTTCTCCTCCCCGTACAACTTGGGCACGAGGAAGTCGATCTCGATGCCCCGGCTCGCAAGCGAGGTCGTCAGGCCTTCGCAGGCCGTCCCGAGGCCGCCGCTGATATGAGGAGGATACTCCCAGCCCAACATCAAGATCTTCATGGGCCTGCCATCTTCGCTACCCTGAGCACCTCGGACACGCTCCAAGCTTGTGCGGGCGTGCCTCCGGGGCGGTGGGGCGCGTCCCCGTCGAAAACTTCGCCGATCTGGCCGATGCAGCCCTCGGTTCGGAGGTGCGCGCAAAGGGCTGCTAGCACGGGCATCATCTCTTCCGCCGCGGCTTCAGGCCCGTCGGTCGCCGCCACCGCATCGGCGTAGAGACCGAGAAGCCACGGCCACACCGTTCCCTGATGATAAGCCCTGTCCCGATCGAGTTGTCCGCCGCGGTAAAACGGTTGGTACGCGGGGTCGTCCGGCGAGAGCGTCCGCAAGCCGACCGGGGTGAGAAGCTTGTCGCGAACCGCTGCGAGCGCCCGCTTCTTGTGGGCCTTGTCGATCGGTACGCCGGGCAGCGCCAGCGCCCAAAGCTGATTGGGTCGCAGCTGTCCATCGGCGTTGTGTCCATCGTGTGTGTCGGTCAAGAAGCCCTGATCTTGAAGCCAGAATTTTTCCTCGAAGTGTTCGGATAGTTTCTTTGCGGTCTCGCTCCACTCTTCGACGAAATCCGGTCGAAGCTTCTTTGCCCACCGAAGGGTGGTCCCGAGCCCTGACAACCACAGGGCGTTGAGGTCGACGGCATAGCCCTGCCGGGGCGTCACCGGATCATCGTCCACGAGCGCGTCCATCCACGTGAGCGCCCAAGGCCCATGGTCGACGAGCAGGAAACCCTGGGCATCGACGCGCACGCGGGGGTCCGCGCCAGCCCCGATTTGCTCGATCAAATCGAGGCACGTCTCTTGGAGGGCCTTGATTCGGCGGCTTCGCGTCCGCTTCGCCGTGAGGGCGGTCGCTCTAATGAATAGAAGTGACGCGTCGATCGACTCTGCGTTCGACGGCACGTCGCCGCTCTGGGGAATATTGGGGACCAAGCCGTTTTCGAGGCGATCCGCCAGCGATTCGAGGATCCCGAGCGCTTTGTCGACCTCGTTTCGAGCCAAGCAGAGACCGGGTAGGGCGATCAAGGCATCGCGCGACCATTCGCCGAACCAGGGATACCCCGCAATGATGCCCGTACGGTTGCCATCGAGCTCGACCAAGTAGGCGTCGGCCGCATCGTCGAGCTCCTGGACAAAGGATCGGCGCGGGCTGAGCAACGAGCTGAGCACTTGGGGATCGTGGCTCGCCGGTGGTGCGGTCCCGAGTCGGATACAGAAGGCGCCATCGTGCTCGAGGGTGAGGTGAAACTCCCCGGGCGTGAAGAGGTCTTCCGCGTCGTCGTAGCCGCGCTCGCGCTCCCATTCGTAGTGCACTCCCTCGTACCAGTGCCCGTCCGCCCGAAATGTGCCCGCGACGCCGTGCAGGCTCGTGATCAAAGCCGGAACGTTCTTGTAGGGATGCATGACTGTGCGAAGCGACTTGCCGTCTTCGATGTCGATTTCCCCATTGAGGAAGGGGTTGGCGAACGTCAGCTCGTGAATCGGACGGCAGCGGATCAGCGGACGAAGCCTCAAGTCGACAGGCTGGGTCAGTCCTTCGATCGAGTAGCGGATCCACACCGCGTCGGTATGATCCTCGAGCCAAACCTCGCGGGTCACGGTGAGCCCCGAGAACTGGTAAGTCCAACGGGGCAGGGGCTCGAAGCAAGTCAGGTAGTCGACGCCGTGCGGCTCCACTGCATTGCCCCAGTTGTAGCTGTGCAGGGCGACGTGCTCATCGCCGACCTGAAACCACTCCTCTACTTCCGCAACCATGTTGAGCGGTTCACCGATGCCCGGCTCGCGGATGGTGAGAAGGCCGTGGTACTTGCGTCGAGGGCACCGATCGATGGTTCCCATGGCAAACGACCCGCCCGCGTTGGTCGTCAGCCACTCCGCGTCTGGCGCGGCCTCGGCGGCCGCAGGCGTGTCCACATCACTTCCCGGTGCTTCGGGAGAAACGCGTACCCCCGACGAACTGTCGGAGCGAGACGGAAACCAATTTGGCAGAATCACGACAGACTCCCATTAGACCCAATTCGGCGTTTGGTCGAAAGGATTCCCTAAAGCAGGAGGCGTGCCAAAGCTTGACCCGAAGAGTTGCCTGATTCCGTCACAACTCGTCAACAATATCATCGTGCCGGCGCAACATATGCGGGTGTGGGTGGTTATCGCGCAACGATTGCGCGTGGGCCCTAGGCCCGAGCCTCGTGCCATGCCCGCTCCAGAGCCTCTTGATCGTCGGGGTGCGCGATGGAGATGAGGAGCTGTGCGCGCTCGTTGAGCGTTTTCCCATAGAGGTCGACTGCCCCGTTCTCGGTAATGATGAAGCGAACGTGCGCCCGGGTCGTGACCACGCCCGCGCCCGGCCGCAGGGTCGGTACGATTCTCGGGACCCCCTTCTTGGTACGGCTCGTGAGGGCGATGATCGGCTTGCCTCCTTGTGACGTCATCGCGCCACGAATGAAGTCCATTTGCCCGCCTACCCCGGAAATCACGCGATGGCCGATGGAGTCGGCGCATACCTGTCCAGTGAGGTCGATTTCCACCGCTGAGTTGATGGCGGTCACCTTGGGGTTTCGGTTGATGACCGAGACTCGGTTCACATATCCGATGTCGTGCTGGGTGACGGTTGGGTTGTCGTCGATGTAATCGTACACGCGGCGGGTCCCGACGACGAAACCCGACACGGTTCGCCCCGGATGGACCAGTTTCTGGCTGTTGTCTACCGCGCCGCACTCGAGCAGAGGCAACAGCCCATCGGACCACATCTCGGTGTGAACCCCCAAATGGCGATGGCCTTTGAGAGCGGACAACACGGCGTCTGGAACGGCTCCAATCCCCATCTGGAGGGTGGCTCCGTCCTCGATCAGTGCGGCAGCATGGTGCCCAATCGCCTGCTCCTCCTCGCTCGGCGGCAGCGCGGGAACCTCTGGGAGGGGCTCGTCGTGCTCCACCAACCAGTCGAGCTCGTCGATGTGGACGAAGCCGTCGCCGTGTACCCGCGGCATGTGACGGTTGACCTGAGCGATCACGACCTTGGCAGAATCCACCGCCGCTCTAGCCACGTCCACGGACACGCCCAGGCTGCAATAGCCACGCCTGTCTGGCGGGGATACCTGAACGAGGGCGATATCGAGCGCCCGGCGCCCCGAACGGAACAACTGCGGGATCTCGGAGAGAAAGCACGGCAGGTAGTCGATGCGATCCCCATCGAGCTGGTGGCGTATGTTGTGGCCGACGAACAGGTTGGCCACGCGGAACGACCTCGCGTACTCCGGCTTGGCGTAGCTCGCTCGACCCGAAGTGTGGAGGTGAATCAGCTCGACATTGTGCAGACGGCCGGCCTCTCCGACCAGAGCGTCCACCAGGGCATTGGGGGTTGCGGCCCCCCCGTGAACGAACACGCGCTGATTGGAGTTGATGTGGTTGACCGCTTCATCGGCCGAGCAGAGCTTGGACATCGTACCTCGATTATTCTGGGTCGTTTGCCGATTCGGGTTCGGGCTTGGCCTGGGGTTCCGGCTCGGGTTCCGGCCCCGGTCCCGCCGGTGGCTGGCGCCGCTCGAGGTCGATTTCGAGCACCGGGGGCGGCTCGGGTGAATCGATCGGTCCAGATACCCGGTCGATGTTGCCTTGGGGGGGATCCACCTTTCTACTGGGCTGGTATTCCTCCGCTTGTCTCATCTCGGTGCCTTGCCCGCCGCGAACCCGGCCGCTCGCGCACGCCGTGAGGAGGGCGGAAACGCCGATGACGATGGCCAGAGCACGTGGAAGTGAGCTCACGGAGCCGCCTCTCTGCGCTCCCGGGGGGTCAGTCCCGGCTTCACGTCAAGCAAGGTGTGGCACTGGTTGCAGGCAAACAGAAGCCGCCCGAAAATCTCGGCTTGTTCCCGGGTGGTCGGCTCGGCTTCGACCGGCTCGCCGGGCTTCGGGACGTATTCGTCTTCGCGCACCTTGCCTTCGACCGCGGCGGCAAACGCTAGGTCGTGGACCTCGTACGCGAGTCGGGTCGTGCCCGGAGGGCTCTCACTGTCGGGATCCTGCGGGCCGTGCAGCGGGGACTCGGCCAGCACTCCCGCGGCTACCTGGAAAGCCGTCGGGGAGTCGCTCAGCAGCGCCTCCCACATCCGCTCCACAGCCCAGTAGTGCCGTTGCATGTGAAGCTTGAGGTCCTCGCCGCCCGGCGGAGGCTCGAGCTTGATCGGAGGCCCACGGTCCAACGCATGGTGGCATTGCCCGCATGCGTTGGATAGCCGAGCGAACGCCATGCAGGCCTCTTCGAGATCACCAGCGTCCCGCACCTGGCCGGCGAGCTCCTGAGTGATTCGCGCATACTCCTTGCCCTGCTCGGGGAAGGGCACGTGCTCCATGAAAAAGGCGAGCTTGCGCATCGACTGTTGTGCAATCGCGAGATCTCCGCGAATCAAGGCGTTTCGCGCCACAGTCGAGAGCGCGGCATGCTCCTTCATGACGTCGTCGAAGCCCGCAGGTGTTCCGGCGTCCTGAGAGGCGCGCTTTGGTTCGCAGTCGCACCCGGTCCACAACGCGACCGCCAACCCCAGTACAATGACCCGCCCAATCATGACGCCCGTATCATTACCGGCTGTCGTCATGCGCAAGAAGCAGGGGGATCTTGCTGTCGTGAAGAAGCCGCCTGGCGACGCTCCCGATGAGAAGGCGCTCGATTCCGCTCTTACCCGTGGTGCCCGCACAGATCAGCGTCGCACCCACGTCGTCGGCGACCCTCAGGAGGCCCTCGGCTGGGTCTCCCGTGACCAGGTGGGTTTGGATCGTTTGTGCGTCGATCGAAAAGAGCTCCTTAGCCTCGGTCTCGAGCATCTCCTCGAGCCCGAGGTGCAGCGCCTCCCGACGCTTTTCCGCAGCCTCTCCGACCACCGCGCCCCGATCGGTGTACTCGCCCCAGACGTCGAGGTAGCAATGAACCATGTGCAGCGGCCCGTGGCAGAAGCCGTGGATCGCACGAGCGATCTCCGCGGCGCGCTTGGCCGGAGCCGAGAAGTCGTAGGCCATGACGATCGAGCTCGGCAACTCCCCCCCCTCGGGCGGAACGACGATAATCGGGGTGTGAACTGTCTTGAGGACGCGTTCGGTCACGCTGCCATACATGAGCTTTGAAACACCCGTCCGGCCATGGGTGCCGACGATGACCAAGTCGACATCGTGCTCCTTGGCATAGTCTCGGATCACCTCATGGACCGTTCCTTCACGAATCGCCGTGAAGTGCTCCACACCGGCATCCGCGACGCCTTTGGCCTGCGCGTCGAGGGCGTCCTGCGCGTCGTTGAGGATGCGAGTCACCGCCTCGGGGCCCGGGCTGTACGACAGGTCCATCAGCAGGTAGGTCGGCACCACGGGCGTGTGCAGGAGGTGGAGCTTCGCGGAGCACTGCTTGGCCAGCTCCACGGCGTAGCTCACGGCGTGTTGCGCGTTCTCTGAGAAATCCGTGGGTACTAGGATCTGTTTGATCTGCATGTGGAGCCTTCCGTCCTTTCGATCGTGGGCATGCTAACCACCAAATGTGTCGGTGGGAATGATGTCGTCGCGAAGAAGCTTGTCGGTCACGTACTCCCGTTCCTCTTCCTCGATGTCGATGCGCAGCATCTCGGCGAGCTTCGCGACGCCCGCGGCTAGGTCATCGGGGGAGCTTGCTTCTCGAATTGCATCCACGAGCCGATCCAGCTCCTTGCGTTGCTCGGCATGCTCGGTGTGCAGGTGGCGCACCCGTTCAGGGCCGAAGCCGTCGGCATCGTTGATTGCGGGCACCATGTAGGTCTCTTCAAAGTTCATGTGGAGCTCCAGTATGCCGCGCAGGGCATACGCTGCGCGCTTCACCTGTTGGGCATCCACGCTTCCTTCGCCCAGCTGGGTGACGCCTGTTTCGAGCTCCGAGAGCATCTGCTCGATTTCTCTGTGCTGGCTCAGCACCTTCCGTCGAACCTCGGAGGGCATCAAGGGTTGGTCACTCATGTCGTCCTCCCGTAGCGCATAGGTGACTGGTTGTTCTGCAAGGACCGCGCCAACGGTTTAGCAGCATTTCGCTTTCACAGACACGCAAGTTCTGCGCCTAATCGGAATCTCTCGCAGAACCTGCGCCTGCTCGGCTATGCTTTTGGCCCAAAACCGCGATATTCGCCCTGGCACGAAGCTTGATACGCAGAGGTATAACCATGGACCAGCCACAGACCATTCTCGTCGGCACGGACTTCTCGGACATCTCGGACGAAGCCCTTCGAGCCGCAGCGCTCTACGCCAGGACCTTCAATTCGCGCGTCCTGGTCACGCATGTGTTCGATCCGACGCCAAACGTGCCGCCGGTCGTGTGGTCCCGCCCCGATCTTCTCGAGCGGAGCATTCGTGTCGAGATCGAGGACGCGATTCGCGAAACCCTCACCGGCAAGACCGCCGAGCTTCTCAAGGGGGTCTCCGAGGTGGAGCTGAGCGTCATTCAGCATCCTTCTCCCGGCCGGGCCTTGGTTGAAATGGCCGAAGATGAGGGCGCCGATCTCGTCATCCTCGGCTCCCATGGCCGAAGCGGGCTGTCCCGAGCGTTCCTTGGCAGCGTCGCGGAGCGAGTAGTGCGTCACGCACCCTGTCCGGTGTTGGTGGTGCGTGGCCGGTGTGACAACAAGCCGAAAGATGGAGAATAGCCCGTGTCATTGATTCCCCGTTTGGTTGTGGCCTACGATTTCTCCGACCCTGCGCGGCGAGCTTTTGAGCTCGCGGTGTTCATGGGCCGGCAGCTGAAGGCCGACGTCCATGTCGTCACGGTGCTCGACTCTCGTGAGTCCGATGCATCGACGGTCGGCAAGGAAATCGAGGACCTGCGCCAGCTCCTCGAGATGCGGACCTGCGGCACGGTCAGGACCGATGACCTCCAGATCCAGTGCCATGCGCTGAGCGGCCATCCGGCGGATGCGGTCGTTGCGATGGCACGCGAAATCGATGCGCCCCTCATTCTGTGCGGCACGACCGGCAAGGGAGCGGTCGCTCGCACCCTGCTTGGCAGCGTCTCCCACAAGCTGGTGCACAAGAGCGGCGCGATCGTGATGTCGGTGCCGTAGGGCCGGCCTGCTACGAGCTGGCTACCGACCGGGGCCGACGAATGGCGCTTCGACGAGGCGGGTGCCCTTGCGCCCTTCGTTGCCTTCCATCGAGATCGAGAGCTTGATCTTGATGCCCGGCTTCATCTGTTCGGCCGGCAGGACAGCAAGAATCGGTAGATAGGTGCTGCCGAGCGAGTCGAGCTCGATGCGCGTCTGCGGAATGATGTACTCGATCCCGCTTTCGGTTTCGGGTTCGACGATGAACGTTTGCTTGGCGGACGTCTTGTTGACCAAGTGTATGCGGACCGCGTTACGCACCTGTCCATCGACGACCGAGAACGGGGCGCCTTGAAGGCGTAGGACGTTGGTTTCGAACTGGGAGCTCTGCGCAAAGGCAAGTACGGCGCCGAGGAGCCATAGCGTCACGATGCCTCCGTAGAAGAACAGGCGTGGGCGTCCGAAGTGCTTCTCTTTCCCTTCGAGGCCGTTGAGCGAGTCGTAGCGGATCAAGCCCTGTTCGCGGCCGACTTTGTCCATGATCTCGTCGCACGCGTCGACGCAGGCGGCGCAGCCGACACACTCCATTTGAAGCCCGTTGCGGATGTCGATGCCAGTCGGGCAAACGACCATGCAGCGCTTGCAGTCGACGCAGTCGCCGTTGCTCGGGTCGCTCGCTTTGCCGCGCGGCTCGCCGCGGTTGTAGTCGTAGCCGATGACCATCGTGTCGCCGTCGGTCATCGCGGACTGCAGGCGACCGTAGGGGCAGATGATCACGCAGAGTTGCTCGCGGAACCACGCAAAGTTGAACCAGAGAATGCCCGACATCACGACGACCCAGGTGAAGGCGGTTGGATGCTCGGCGGGGCTTCGCTGCATCATATCGACGACTGACGGCAGAGACACGAAATAGCTGATGAACACGTGCGACAGCAGAAGCGCGAGCGCGAGGTAGATCGCGTGCTTGAGCGTCTTCCGCCAGATCTTGTCGAACGTGACGCCGGCGGCGTTTCGTCGAAGGCGCTGTGCGCGCGGCCCTTCGATGAAACGCTCGATGCGACGAAACACCCCTTCGAGGAACACCGTCTGCGGGCATGCATAGCCGCACCACAACCGGCCCTTGATTGCGGTGACGATGAGCAGCGTGAGGCCGACGCCGCTCAGCAGGAAGAACATCAGCCAGAAGTCCTGCGCGTTGAAGACGCTGCCGAACAGGTAGAAGCGGCGGTTCACGATGTCCATGAAGACCGCGGGATGCCCTCCGATCTTCACGAAGGGCAACACGACGTAGATCGCGATCAGCGCCGCGAAGATGATGTAGCGGAGCCTCGTGAAGCGGCCCTTTACATCCGCGGGGTGGACGTAGTTGCGGCTGCCATCCGATCGAAGAGAGCTAGCGGGCTCCTCGACGACCGGTAGTTTCGTGGTCATGGTGCCGCATTCCTAGGGCCGTTTAGCTATTCGGCAACCGCGTCCTCGGGTGGCCAGACCTTCGCCTCTTCCTCGACGGGTTTGCCGCCTTCGAGGTTGGTGTTGCGCATCGTCAACACGTACGCGGTGACTTGGCTCACGCCTTCTTCACCGAGGATGGCTCCCCAAGGGGTCATGCCCTTATCGGGAATGCCGTCGGTGACGACGGCGTGAATGTCGGTCGGTGCTCCGCCCCGCACCCAGTACTTGTCGGTCAAGTTCGATCCGAGACCCACGCGGCCCTGTCCCTGATCGTGGCACGCGAAGCACTGCGTCGTGAAGATCTTCTCCCCTGCCTCGACGGCAGCGGCGTCTTCCGTCAACGCTTCGAGCGACTCATCGGTGACGATGGTGCGTTCGGCCGCTACGGCTGCCATCTGCTCCGCGTACACCTCGGGCTGCAACTTCCCGATGCCGTACTCGTGGTAGTAGAACCAGTAGATCAGCCCGAAGACGACCGCTCCATAGAACGTGAGTAGCCACCACGTCGGGAGATTGTTGTCGGCTTCCTCGATGTCGTCATAGACGTGGAGGATTTCGCCTTGGATTTCGTCGGTTCGCTTGGCCTCACTCATGGGGTACCTCCAACTCCTCTTCGAGCGGAATGCGTGCGTAGTGATCCGCCTCGGATGCCTTCATCCGCGTCACCCGAATGACCACGACTAGGAACACGGTGAAGAACAGAACCAGTGCGATGACCGGAAAGAGCAGCACGGGGCTCTGTTCGAAGAACTCGGAAGCAAAACGGCTCATCGTACCACCTCCTTCGCGTCGGCTGCGGCTAGAGACTCACCTTCGGGCACACGGCCCAAGCGTTGCAGGTAGGCGATCAGGGCAACCAAGCGGCTGTTCACTACGAGCTGACAGCCTTCGGCCGGCTCCTCGCACACTGCGACACCCGCGCCATTGGCCAGGCCGGTCGCGATGGCAGTGGCCGCAGCTTGCGCGTTCTGTTCGGCCGTTTGGATATCTTCAGCGTCGTACGGAACCCCGATGTTTCGCATTGCCCTGAGCTTCACCTGCGTTCCCGCGAAGTCGATCGTTTCCTTCGAGAGATGTGGGTACGGCGGCATGTTCGAGCCGGGCGAAATCTCGCGAGGGTCGATCATGTGCTTGTAGTGCCACACGTCCGCGTATTTGCCGCCGACGCGCGCCAGATCCGGACCAATGCGGCGAGAGCCCCATTGGAACGGATGATCGAAGATCGAATCATCCATCACGGACACCTCGCCGTAGCGCGCGGTCTCCCATGTGAACGGTCGAATCATCTGCGAGTGGCAGGTGTAGCAACCCTCTCGAAGGAAGACGTCGCGGCCTTCGAGCTCGAGCGGGGTGTAGGGGACGTTCTTGGTGGTGCGAATCGACTCGGGCACCGAGATGACCATCGGGATGATCTCGGCGACGCCACCGACCAAGATCCCGATGACGACCAATACCGTGAACACGCCCGCGCGGCCTTCGAGTGCGTGGTGCCACGAGACCTTCTCGTCCCCACGACTGCGCATCGCGACGGCGACTGCTGCCACAGCCCACATGATCGCTGCGATAGCGAGCAGGGTGCTCATGAGGCCGTCGAACAGCGCCATGCCGAAGAGAAGCGACATCACGACGATCGACGCCATGACGGGCTGACCGAAGAGAAGCTTCGGCCAGGGGATGTCACGTTCCCGCGGCTCGGTCACCACCGCGACCTCGAGCTCACCGTCCACCGCGGCGCCGCTCTTGGCGGTCGCGATGAGGTTCCAGGCCATCAGGACGATGCCCGTGAAGTAGAGGAGGCCAGACACGAGACGCGCCCAGTACATCGGCCGAATCGCGAGGTAGGTCTCGACGAAGTTCGGGTAGAGAAGCCCGCCGGTCTCGCTCATCGCGCGCCACATCAGACCCTGCGTGATGCCGGCAACCCACATCGAGATGGCGTAGATGAGAATGCCGACGGTCGCGATCCAGAAGTGGAAGTTCGCGGCCGCACGGGAATGGAGCTTGGTGCCGTAGAGCCTGGGGATCAGCCAGTAGAACATGCCGGCTGCCATGAGGCCGTTCCACCCGAGGGCGCCGCTGTGCACGTGACCGATAATCCAGTCCGTGTAGTGCGCGAGGCCGCTGACGCTCTTGATGCTGAGGAGCGGGCCCTCGAAGGTGCTCATGCCGTAGAAGGTCACACCGGCCGCGAAGAACTTCAGGACCGGGTCGGCGCGGAGCTTGTCCCAGGCGCCTCTCAGCGTGAGGAGGCCGTTCAACATGCCGCCCCAGCTCGGCGCCCAAAGCATCAAGCTGAAAACCATGCCGAGGCTCTGCGCCCAGTCGGGCAGGGCGGTGTACAGCAAATGGTGAGGGCCGGCCCAGATGTAGAGAAAGACCAGGCCCCAGAAGTGAACGATCGACAAACGGTACGAGAAGACCGGCCGCTCCGCCGCCTTAGGCAGGAAGTAGTACATGATGCCGAGGATCGGCGTCGTGAGGAAGAAGGCGACCGCGTTGTGGCCGTACCACCACTGCACCAGGGCATCCTGAACGCCGGCGAAGACCGAGTAGCTCTTTAGCGGGCCGACCGGAATCTCGAAGCTGTTGACGATGTGCAGGACCGCGACGGTGATGATCGTCGCGATGTAGAACCAGATGGCGACGTACAGATGCTTTTCGCGGCGCTTTCCCAAGGTCCAGAAGAAGTTGACCGCGAAGACGACCCAGATGACTGCGATCGAAATATCGATCGGCCACTCGAGCTCCGCGTATTCCTTGCCGGTCGTGAACCCGAGCGGGAGGCTCAGCGCAGCCGCGACGATGATCAGCTGCCAGCCCCAGAAATGGATAGCGGATAAGATGTTCGAGGCTAAGCGCGCCTTCACCAGCCGCTGCGTCGAGTAGTAGACACCCGCGAACAGCATGTTGCCGACGAACGCGAAGATGACCGCGTTGGTGTGCAACGGCCTCAGGCGGCCAAACGACAAGAACGGTGGCAGGTTGGCGGGCCAGAACGCCAACTGCAGGGCGATGATGATGCCGACCAGCATGCCGACGATGCCAAACAGCACCGACGCCCATATGAACTGTCGGACGACCTTGTCGTTATAGACGATCCGCTGAGTTTCCATGCTCGTCCTCTTCCCTCTCCGTCGTTGGGGTCATCGGCTTTTCTTCGTCAAGCGGTAGCAGGGCAAGGCGATCGGCATGATCGAAGGTGCCTTGCCGCACGGTCCACGCGAAGAACGCCACGGCGACGCCAACCAGTAGTACACAAATGAAAATCAGTAAGATCAAGATCTCCATGGGAGCCCTTTTCGCGACAGCATCATCACGGTGTATGCGAGCGTGATGATCGAGCTGAGCGGCATTAGCACAGCTGCGACCCAGGGCTTCATGAATCCCGCCATCGCGATTGATACGGCGACCACGTTGTAAGCGATTGCGAACGCCAGGATGCGGCGCACAACCTGCGCGAGCGCATCGGACGCGCGCAGAACTTGCGCCACCGGGTGCAGCCCGGGCGATACGAAGTAAAAATCACACCGTGAGGCCATGAATGGCCGATTCACTGCGGGGGTGCCCGAGCAGGCCGCCTCTCTCATGGCAACTTGGTCATTCAGCCCGTCGCCGACGAGCAGGGTCCGTGCCGGGTCGTGCTCTCGAACGTACTTTGCCTTCTGTTCGGGGGTCTGACCGCCGATGCAGACGTCCTCGGGCATGCCCAAGCTAGCGCCGAGGGCGACAACGCGTGACGGCGCATCGCCGCTCAGGATGGCGAGCTCGTATCCGTCACTCTCGAGCCTTTCGATCTCCGCGCGCGCACCTGGGCGCAATTGCTCGTCTGTTCGCAGACCGCAGAGTACCTCCCGGTCGACCGAGAATACGACGTCACCCTCGCGAGTCGATTCGGGCGCGGCCCAGCTGGGCGCGCCAAGTCGGTACTGTCTTCCGCCCTCTTCGGCACTGATGCCATAGCCGGTTTGCTCCTCGACCTCGATCTCGGCGAAGCGCGCCGCTCGGTGTCCTTCGAGGGCGCGTCGGACCGCCACGCTCTTTGGGTGCGCGCTCCGGGCGGCCATGTTGTAGAGCAGAGTGATCTGGCGAGCGGAGAGCGCTTGGAGCCCAGCGGGTTTGATGACCTCGAGCATGCCGGTAGTGAGCGTCCCGGTCTTGTCGAAGACGATGCGCGTCATCGCGCGCACCCGGTCTAGGAAGTCGCCCACGCGCACGAAGACGCCCGCACGGCGCAGTTGCGTGAGCACGAGCTCGTAGGCGAGCGGCGCCGCGATCCCGAACGCGCACGGACAGGTGACGACCAAGACGGCGGTTCCCACTTCGATGGCGAAGAGCGGGTCTGCGGACCGCCACCACCAGTAACCGATCGCGGTTGTGGCGAGCGTCACGACGCCGACGACGTAGTATCGCGAAAGCTGAGACCACCACCGCGTGGACAACGGTCCGTCTCCCTCCGAAGCTGGATCGCGGCCGAGTAGCCCCACCAGGGACGAAGCAGCGAAATTGGTCGTCGCGATGCCGGAAAAAGCTCGCTCACCGATGTTGAAGGCTCCGGCGGGCACCGTCTCTCCGCTTTCGAAGCGTCGTGGCCGGCTTTCGCCGTCGATCCAGTCGAGAGAGCAACTCGCCGCGTGGCCGAGCACGCGAAGCTCTACGGGAACCAGGTCGCCGGGGGCGATCAACAGGCGATCTCCTTTCTCGACACCGATGCAATGCACGATGCGCACGACGCCTTCTTTGACCTCGCGTGTCAGCAGGCTCTCCGTGCCGTCGTCTGCGAGAAGTTGCGCGCGATTGCGTTCAAGCATGCGTTGCTGAAGCCAACGGCCTGCCAACATCAGTGCGACGAACACCGTGAGCGTGTCGATATAGGCAGCGTGCCCCGACGCGAAGAAGAACGAGTAGGTCGAGCCGGCGAAGGCCAGCACGATGCCGAGGGCGATCGGAACATCGAGGTGGAGAACCCGTCGGCGGACCGCGCGTAGGGCGGACCCGATGAAAACCGAGCCTCCGATCAACACCGCGAGGACGCCGGCGGCATAGCTCAACTGGTTGAGGAGCTCGTAGATCGGGCCCTCGCGAAGACCGAGGTAAATCGCGGCGGCGAACAGCATCACGTTTCCCGCGAGCGCCCCGCAGATCCCGACACGCAACAGCAAGTCGTCCGAAGGCCTGACGCCCGCCGATCGCGCAGGGCCCAGCAGGTATCCGAGAGCCTCGACCGAGTCTACCCAATCTGAAAGGGGGAAGGCCTGCGAGATTCGAAGCTCGACACGGCCTAGCGCTGGATTGATCAACATGACGCCGGTTTGCGCGCCGCCATGGCGCCTGAAGAGCTCCTCGATTAGCCAGACACACGCGGCACAGTGGATGCCCTGGATGTCGAGCTCGATGCGCGTGACCCCGCCACCTCCCACGCGATCCTCCTCGATGAGCTCCAGCCATTTGTGGTCGATCCGGCGGGATTCCAGGTCGGCTGGTGGAAGCCCTGGGCCGCGGCGCAGGTCGTAATAGCGGCTGAGCCCGGCCTTGGTCAGGATTCCATGGACGGCACGACAACCCCGGCAGCAGTACGGCGCGAACGCATCATCGAGTAACGGTTGCGCACAGTGAACACAGTGAGATGCCGAAGGCAGAGATTGCTCCGCAGGAGCGTCGCAGACGGCTGGCTCGGGGACGGTCACGGGGAATGCGAATGTTGCTGGTGCGCCGCGTGGTCCACTTCGCCTTGTGCGGGCGCGTGACAAGAGGAGGTGTCGCCGTGGCGTAGGGCATGAACCGGGCGGATCACGAACAGGATCGAGCCGAGCGCGAGCACGACCGCGAGGACCCGCGAAGTGGTTGGCCCGGGACGCCGAGCAAATCGCTCGAAGACCCACGTCGCACCGACCAAGCCGACACTACTCACCACGGCGAACGCCAGCATGCTCACCGAGCCGAGCACGGTAGACCCCGTCGAGGCTGCGATCAGCACCGCCGCAGCCAATGCGCCGCAGGGGAGGAGCGCGGTGCCAAGACCGACGAAGAACGGGTGGCGGCCCAGCCCTCCGAGGACGCGGGAAGCGATGGAGGGCGTTTGGTCCTCTTGCTTGGTGCGGAGGGTGACTAAGGGTTGGCTGGGACGGCGCCACAGGCGAAGCGCAACTAGGCCAAGGCCGATGGCAAGCGACCAGCTCAGCAAAGCGCTACCCCAAGCGTTGGGGAGGCTGACTGCGGTCGCGCCCCCTATGGTGCCGGCGAGTGCGCCGAGCACCGAGTAACTGATGAAGCGGCCGAGTTGGTAGCGGGTTTGCCCGGAGGCACCCGGTTGCCCACTGCACGCGTATGCAGCCAGCGGACCGCACATGGCCGTGCAATGCGGCACCGACGCGAGGCCTGCGGCAGCCCCGGCAATTACGGCCGTCCACATAGGGCCTCATTAGGGTCGGTCATCGGATCCGTCAGGTTGCAACCGGCATGCCACGGCATCGCGAGCCTACTTATACCCGAATACGCACATAAAGCGCGACGGCGCTCCCGACGCGCACAAAATGCGATGGATCGTGCGGCAGTGGGTGCTATTCCCAAGAACCGATGGGCACCGCACAACGCAAGATGGTCCCGCGCGAGCACGGCGCCTACGCCGAGCTTCTTTTTCCGATAGTCACCGTTTTTCTTGGGGGGGTGCCAACGACCTCGACCTGGCTGTTGGCCATTGGCGCCATTGCTTGCTTCCTTGCGAACGAGCCGCTTCTCGTCTTGTTCGGACAGCGGGGCACCCGCATGAAGCGCGAGGAGAGCGACCACGCCAAGCGCGCACTTCTGATCTTCTTCTTGGTTGCGCTCGGCGCCGGCGTTGCGGGGCTTTTGCTTGCCCCCACGGTGGTTCAGTACGCGGTCGCCGTGCCGCTCGCCCTTGGCGTTGGCCTCGTGATGTTGGCTGTCCAGGGGCTCGAACGGAGCATGATGGGCGAGGGGTTGGCAGCCACGACGCTCTCCTCGATCGCGATTCCACTAGGGCTTTCCGCGAACCTGGGCCTCACCGAGGCGCTCGCGGTCGCCCTGATTTGGTTGGTGACCTCCCTTTTGGGGACCGCGGTGGTGCGGCTGACCGTGGCCCGCACCAAGGCCAAGACCGGCGAAGACCTCGCGCGCATACGTTTCAAGCGCGTGTCGTTGGTTTTGATGTGTCTCGTGGTCATCGCCGTCGGGGTGGCGGCGCCCTACGGGTCGCGCGTTGGTCTTTGGGTCCTGGCGGCCGCCGTGCCGGTGGCGGTGGTCGTGCTCGCGATGGCCGTCCTGCGGCCGACCGCCCGCCGGCTGCGTCTCATGGGGTGGAGCCTGGTCGCCGCCAATCTTTGTTCGTTGATAGCGGTGGTCACCACCCTAAAGATCATTCAGGATTTCAATGCGGTGGAACCGACCCTACCGTTCCCAATGTTCTAGCTTCGCAGTGGACGACTTGGAGAGGAGGAGCTTGTGCTCACAAAAGACATCATGACCGAAAATCCCGTGACCTCGACCGAGCTGATGTCGGTCGCCGAGGCGCTCGGGCTGCTATATGAGCTCGATGTCCGGCACCTTCCGGTGGTTCGTGGCCGCGAGCTGGTGGGCATCATCAGCGACCGTGACTTTCGCGCCTTCACCGGAGTCGACGAGGACGAAGCGATCGACGCCGTCGAAAGCGCGCGCGCGGCGACCGTTGGCAATTTCATGAACACCAGCCCGGTGAAGGTCGACCCCGAGACCAACATCCGGGAGGTCCTCGAGCTGATGCTCTTGCATCGCGTAGGGGCCATTCCGGTTGCCGACCTCGACACCGGGGACTTGCTCGGCATCGTGAGCTACGTCGACTTGCTACGCGTGCTTCAGGAGACGTTGGAACCAGCGACGTGAAGCTGATCACCTCGCACGAGACCACCGACTTCGACGCGTTGGCATCGTGTGTGGCTCTGCAGAAACTGTTTCCAGGTTCGGTGATCGGATTGAGCGGAGGCTCGGCGCCGAACGTCCATCAGTACCTCACCCTGCATAGCGATCGGTTTCGGACACAGCGCTGCCAGGATCTCGACTTGTCACAAGTCGACCTGTTGATCGTGACCGATGTCCGGAGGCGCGGCCGCCTAGCCCATGTCGAACCCGTGCTGGAACGCGCCGCAAAGAATCCCCGAAGCGTGCGCGTCCTGGTGTGGGACCATCACCCTTCGTCGGTCGATGACGTACATGCCGATGAAGAGCACGTACAGCCCGTGGGCTCCGTCACGACGCTCGTCATCGAAGAGCTCCGCACCCGCGGTTTGGACGTCGACCGTGAGGAGGCCACTCTGTTTTCGCTGGGCATCCACGAGGATACGGGCTCACTGGCATACGCGCGGACGAGCTCCCGCGACGCGATGGGACTCGCCTGGCTTCTGGGGCAGGGCGCCCAGCCCGGCATTCTCCAGCGATTCTTGAGCCCTCGGCTCGACGCCGCGGAGCGCGAGCTGCTCGTTCGGCTGCTGGGGGAGGTGCAAGACGTGCCACAGTTTGGCGCGTCGATCGGAATCGCCGCGCTGGAGGCGGCGGAACTGCCTTCGGGCCTCGCGAACGTATCTACGGAAGCGTTTCGCATCTTGCCCCACGATGCGCTGTTCTGCGCGTATCGACTTCCAAACGGTAAGACGCACATCATTGGAAGGGCGCAGGCGAATGCGGTTCCGGTAGGCGCGATTCTTCAAGAGCTGGGTGGTGGGGGGCACGCCGGCGCAGGCTCGGCTGTCGTTCGCGACGCGCCCATCGACGAGGTGGTGAGCCGCCTGCAGGCGAGCATGGAGCGTTGCTGTCATCGACCGCAGTTCGTTCGCGACCTGATGTCGAGCCCGGTCCGAACCGTCCCTCCCGACATGCCCCTCTCCGAGCTCGCGCACTCACTTCAGGAGTGGGGACACACCGGCGCACCCGTCGTCCAAGGTGGCACGTTGGTCGGCGTGATTTCACGCCGCGACATCGAACGCGCGCAACGCGAGGGGCGAGGCAAGCTCGCCGTCAAGAGCTGTATGGCGCACCACGTTCGCAGCGTTGGCCCCGGTGCACCACTGACCGAAGCGCTCGATCAGATGACGACCTACAACATCGGCCGCCTGCCCGTGCTCGATGGCCCGAGAGTCGTCGGGATTCTCTCTCGCGAAGACGTCCTCGGCTATCTCTACGAAGAATCACCCTGCTAGCTCATTTTTTGGGCTAGACTTCGCGACCTCCAATGCGGATCTCGATTCGAAGAGGGTTGAACATTCCCATCGCCGGTGCGCCGGCGCAGAGCATCCACGAAGCCAACGAGGTAGGTTGGGTTGCTCTGGTCGCGAAGGACTACCAAGGATTGCAGCCACGACTGATGGTCGAGGTTGGCGATCGCGTTCGTCTTGGGCAGGCGTTGCTCACCGACAAAGGCAATCCCGAAGTCCTGTTCACGGCACCGGGTTGCGGCGAAGTTGTCGCGATTCACCGGGGAGAGCGGAGGTCGTTGCAGTCCGTGGTGATCCGGTTGGAAGGAGATGAAGAGGAGACTTTTGCGTCGCACGATCGCTCCGCCCTCACCAAGCTCGATCGACAGGACGTGCGTGACGTCCTCCTCGCTTCCGGCCTATGGACTTCGTTCCGAACGCGTCCTTTTTCGAGAATTCCTAGCGCCGAGGCGTCGCCGCATTCGATCTTCGTCACAGCGATCGACACCAATCCGCTCGCTGGCGATCCGGGCGTCGTCATTGGCGAGCGCCCACAGGAATTCTCTGACGGGGTCGCTGTCATCAGTCGGCTCACGGACGGGAACGTCTACGTTTGCCAGGCCTCCGGTCCTGATATCGAGCTCCCCAAGGTGGAATCGGTGACTCCCGCCGTCTTTGACGGTCCACACCCCGCAGGCCTCCCTGGAACACACATTCATTTTCTCGATCCCGTGAGCGACAACAGGTCGGTCTGGCACGTGAGCTACCAGGACGTCATCGCCATCGGCGCCCTCTTCACGACAGGCCGGCTCTCGACTGAACGCGTCGTCGCCCTTGGAGGTCCGTTGGTCCGGCGGCCCCGGCTTCTGCGGGCGCGGATGGGAGCGAGCACCGAGGACCTCCTGCAAGGGGAGATCGATCCGACCGAGTGCCGCGTGATATCGGGCTCGATTCTAGGAGGCCGCCGAGCGGCGGGACGTGCCCGCTATCTGGGTCCGTACGACGTGCAGATCAGCGTGCTGCGCGAGGACCGCAGCCGGCGCTTTCTCAACTGGCTCGCGCCAGGCTTCGACAACTTCTCGGCGATCCGCGCGTTCGCTTCCGTCCTGCGCCCCCGAAGTCATCGGTTTCCGCTCACCACCTCGCAACACGGTAGTCCACGGGCGATGATTCCCATCGGCAATTTCGAGAAGGTCATGCCACTCGACATCTTGCCCGCGCCTCTGCTGAAGGCGCTCATCGTTCAAGACACCGAAACGGCGCGGGCGCTCGGATGTCTCGAGCTCGATGAAGAAGATCTCGCGCTCTGCTCATTCGTGTGTTGCAGCAAGTACGAATACGGCGCGTTTCTGAGAGACGCCCTCAATCACATCGAGAAGAACGGCTGATGCGTCCACTAAGGAAACTCCTGGACAAGATCGAGCCACACTTCGTAAAAGGAGGCCGGTTCGAGGGTTATCAGGCGATCTACGAGATGCTCGATACCCTCTTCTATTCGCCGCCCGACGTGTCCCGCCACGCACCGCACGTGCGTGATGCGATCGACCTCAAGCGTGTGATGGGCCTGGTCGTCGTTGGGGTGTTGCCATGCGCGTTGGTTGCCATGTGGAACACGGGTTACCACGCGAACCTCGCCATCGAGCAACTCGGCCTATCCGCGCCAGCCGATTGGCGCGGGGCGCTGATAGCCGCCCTCGGAATCGGGCACGACTCGAGCAACGTCGGCGCTGCCACGTTCTACGGGCTGCTCTACTTCCTGCCGATTTACGCGATGACGTTGTTGGCCGGAGGTTTCTGGGAGATCTTGTTTGCGGGGATTCGCAACCACGAGATCAACGAAGGTTTTTTCGTCACCTCGATCCTCTATGCGCTGACGCTTCCAGCGACGACCCCCCTTTGGCAGGTCGCGCTCGGTATTTCGTTTGGGGTCGTGATGGCGAAAGAGGTTTTCGGGGGCACGGGTAAGAACTTCATGAACCCAGCGTTGGCCGGCCGCGCGTTTTTGTATTTCGCGTACCCGATCGAGATGTCGGGTGAGTCCGTGTGGACGCCTCCCATCGACGTGGTCACCGGAGCCACTCCGCTGGCCGTGGGCGCCGAGAGCGGCGTGGCTGGAATCCTCGAACGAGGCGTGACTTGGATGGACGCCTTCCTAGGCACGATTCAAGGCTCGATCGGCGAAACCTCGACCCTGGCTTGCCTCATCGGTGGCGCGCTCATCGTCTATACCGGGGTGGCCTCGTGGCGAATCATCGCGGGAGTCATGCTGGGCATGGTGGCCACCGCGATGCTCTTCAATGCAGTTGGCTCAGACGCCAATCCGATGTTCGCGATGCCGTGGCAGTGGCATTTGGTGCTCGGCGGCTTTGCATTTGGGATGATATTCATGGCCACCGACCCGGTTACGGCGTGTGTGACGAACCCGGGCCGGTGGATCTTCGGCGTCCTCGTCGGTTCGATCACGGTCGTGATCCGCGTAGTCAACATCGCGTTCCCCGAGGGGATCATGCTCGCCATCCTCTTTGCCAACATCTTTGCGCCCACCATCGACCACTTCGTCATGCGGGCCAACATCACGAGGAGGTTGCGCCGAAGTGCCTGACGTCGACAAAGATCGAGGCAGCAAGACCGAGACGGTCACCCGAACCTTGCTCGTGGCCTTCTTCGTGAGTCTCGCCTGCTCTTCCCTCGTGGCCTCGGCAGCGGTGTTGCTTCAGCCGCGACAAATCGCCAATGCCATTCTGGATGTTCGCCGCAACATCTTGGAAGTCGCAGGGCTCCTCCAGCCTGAGCGCGACGTCAACGAGCTGTACGAAAGCATCGAGCCTCGCGTAGTCGATCTCGAGACCGGCACATACGTGCAAGACGTCGACCCGGAGACCTTCGATCCTCTCGAGGCCGCCAAAGATCCCGAGCTCGGCGTAGAGGTACCCGCAGACATCGATGTAGCGCGCGTCAGGCGCCGCGCCAAGCTCGGTCTGGTTTATCTCGTGCGGCGAGACGGAGAGGTCGCGACGATCATCTTACCGGTCTCCGGCTACGGCCTTTGGTCGACGATGTACGGCTTCATCGCGCTCGAGCCCGACGGCAACAGCGTTGTGGACGTCACGTTCTACGAGCACGGTGAGACGCCGGGGCTAGGCGACTTCATCGCCAAGCCTGGGTGGCGGGCGTTCTGGCGAGGCAAGCGCCTGTTCGACGAATCGGGTGTTCTGCGGATCGAGGTCGTCAAGGGTCGCGTTTCCGTCGACGATCCCCTAGCTGACTATCACGTCGATGGGGTTTCTGGAGCGACACTGACCGGAAACGGAGTCACGAAAACCATGCAGTACTGGCTGGGCGACCATGGGTACGGCCCATACCTGCGCAACATTCACGGAGAGGGAACTTGAGCTCTACTGCCAAGCGGGCCCTTCTGGACCCCGTCGTCGACAACAACCCGGTCACGCTGCACGTGCTCGGTATCTGCTCCGCACTCGCGGTCACCACTTCGCTGCTGCCGTCGCTCTATATGTGCGTAGCGCTCACCGTGGTCGCCGCTTGCGCCAATGCGGCGGTCAGCCTGATCCGACACGTGCTTCCAAGCAGCATCCGGATCATCGTGCAGATGACGATCATCGCTTCCCTGGTGATCGTCGTCGACGAGTCTCTCAAGGCGTTTGCATTCGAGACAAGCCGCGAGCTCTCGGTGTTCGTAGGCTTGATCATCACCAACTGCATCGTGCTGGGTCGCACGGAAAGCTTTGCCTCGAAGAACCCGGTCGGCCTCAGCTTCCTCGACGGCGTGGGCAACGGCCTTGGTTACAGCGTGATTCTCATCCTCGTTGCCAGCGCCCGCGAGCTTTTCGGCGCGGGCACGCTTCTCGGCTACACCATCCTGCCCAACGTTGCAGAAGGCGGCTGGTACAACCCGAACGGCATGATGCTTCTTCCGCCGAGCGCGTTTTTCGTCATCGGTCTCATCATTTGGGCTGTGCGGACTTGGAAGGCCGAGCAGGTCGAAAAGCCGGAGTTCCGCATTCACGAAGTCCACCGAACGGAGGTCCTCTGATGGGTAGCTACGTCGAGCTCTTCATCAAAGCGGTCTTCGTCGAGAACCTCGCTCTCTCGTTCTTCCTGGGGATGTGCACGTTCCTTGCGGTCTCCAAGCGTATCCAGACGGCATTTGGTCTCGGTGCCGCGGTGGTCGTGGTTCAGCTGATCACCGTCCCAACGAACACGTTTCTCTATCACTACGTCCTCGAAGACGGGGCGCTTGCCTGGGCGGGGCTCCCCGACGTCGACCTGAGTTTTCTCGGTCTGGTCACCTACATCGGAGTGATCGCGGCGATGGTGCAGATCCTCGAAATGGTCCTCGATCGGTACTTCCCGCCGCTCTTTCACGCGCTGGGCATCTATTTGCCGCTAATCACCGTCAACTGCGCCATCCTCGGAGGCACCCTTTTTTCGGTCCAACGTGACTACACGATGTCCGAAAGCGTCGTGTACGGGATCGGTAGTGGGTTCGGCTGGGCCCTTGCGTTGGTTGGGCTGGCCGGCATTCGGGAGAAGCTCAAGTACAGCGATGTGCCCGATGGGCTTCAGGGGCTCGGCATCACCTTCATCATCGTTGGTTTGATGTCGTTGGGTTTCATGGCCTTTGCGGGGATTCAGCTCTAGGGGGATGCTGATGGGCCTGCAGATCATCCTCGCGGTTGCGGTCTTTACGGGCATCGTGGTCTTGCTGTCCGGATTGATCTTGCTCGCGCGTTCGAGGCTCGTCGAAACCGGGTCGGTCCACCTGCTGGTGAACGGCGACAAGGACTTCCAGGTACCTGCGGGCGCAAAGCTGTTGACTGCGCTGGCCAACGTCGGTTTGTACCTGCCGGCCGGGTGTGGTGGCAAAGGTACCTGTGGTCAGTGCCGCGTGAAGGTGCTCGAAGGCGGAGGCCCGCTCCTCCCAACCGAAGAGTCGTTGATCGGAAGGCACGAGGCCAACCAGCACGTGCGCTTGGGTTGTCAGGTTGCGGTTCGAGAAAACCTAAGCCTGCGCATTCCTGACGAGGTCTTCGGCGTGCGCAAGTGGGAGTGTACCGTGGGCTCAACCAGCGGCCTCAGCACCTTCATCAAGGAGATCGTCCTCGAGCTGCCAGCGGGCGAAGAGGTTCCCTTTCGGGCAGGCGGCTACGTGCAGATCGAATGCCCCCCCTACGGTGCGAAATTCTCCGATTTCGACATCGAATCCGAATTCCGCGACGAATGGGACCGCAACAACCTGTGGCGGTTCCAGGCCGGAACCAGAACGCCCACGACCCGCGCGTATTCGATGGCCAACTACCCTGAAGAGAAGGGCATCATCCTTCTCAACATCGGCATTGCGATCCCGCCGCCAGGCTCGAAAGAAAACGTGCCACCAGGTGTCGTCTCGTCGTATCTCTTCAGCCTGAGGCCGGGGGACAAGGTGACGATTGCCGGCCCCTACGGCGAATTCTATGCGAAGGACACCGACAACGAGATGGTGTTCATCGGAGGCGGAACGGGCATGGCGCCGCTCCGTTCCCACATCTTCGACCAACTGAAGCGCGTCAAGACCGACCGCAAGATTTCGTTCTGGTTTGGCGTTCGCAGCAAGCGCGACATGTTTTACCACGAGGAGTTCGAGCGCCTCGCCGCCGAGCATCCCAACTTCACGTACATCGTGGCGCTTTCGGAACCAAAGAAAGACGACAACTGGGACGGCCCCGTAGGCTTCATCCATCAAGTGGCATACGACCAGTACTTGGGGAGCCACGAGTCGCCGGAGGATTGCGAGTACTACATGTGCGGTCCTCCGCTGATGATTTCGGCCGTTCAGAAGATGCTCACGGACCTCGGTGTCCCGGAAGAGAACGTCATGTTCGACGACTTTGGGAGTTGATCATCATGCTCGTGTACGTATTGAGTTTTGCGGTTTTCGCTCTTGCCTTGAGCGGCTTGGGGATTGGTTTGTTCACGGGACGTGGTGGCATCCGTGGTACCTGCGGCGGACTCAACAATCCAGATGGGCAGGGCTGTGGGGCATGCGGCCGCTCCGTGAGCGGGCCGTCGGAATGTCCAAGGAAGCGTGCAGCATGAACCCAATCAAAGAAGTGCGAGTTCGAGACTTCATGATGACCAAGCCGATCATCTTCTCGAGCGACATGGATCTGCTCGATGCAATCCGCGTCTTGGTCGACCGGCGAATCTCAGGAGCACCCGTGGTTGACGCACGGGGCAACCTGGTTGGGGTGCTCACCGAACGCGACTTCTTGAAGGCCGCGCTCGTTGCTGGCTATCACGGCGAGCGCGGAGGGCCCGTCCGCGACTACATGAGCACCAATGTCGAGGCGGTAAACGCGGATGACAGCCTGGTAGACGTCGCCAACCGTTTCGGAGAAAGCAAGTACAGGCGCTATCCGGTGGTGCAGGACAATCGCGTCGTCGGCGTGGTTGCGAGAAGTGACGTCTTGCGCGCCATCATTGAGGCCTTTGGCCGCCGGCACTCTGGTGTCCGCGGTTCAACGTGAACCCTAGTCGTCCAGCGCTTCTAACCCGCGTCGCTCCGCGTCATCCATCCCGCGAGAAAGCAGTCCGGGGAACAGCCCGATGAAACGAATCAGCTTTCCGCGGGCGTTGGGTACCAGGAGTTCACGCCTCGGCGATCGAATCGCATCGACGATAGCGCCCGCGATCTTTTCGGGCGCCATCGGCTTCTCGGTGAATACGACAACCCCGGCGCGCCGCTGACGCATGCCCTGTAGCATCGGGGTTTCGACCGCGCTCGGGTACGCGACCGTCCAATCGATCGGAGCGTGGCGGTGGTCGAGCGCGCAGCTGTGGGTGTAGGCGCGCACCGCATGTTTGGTTGCGGCATATGTCGCGAGGCCGGGTGCTGGCGCGAAGGCGGCCAGGCTCGCGACGTTGATCACGTGGCCACGCCTGCGAGCGAGAAATCGCGGCAGCAGCGTGCGCACACCATTCATGACGCCGATGAGGTTCACTTCGACCGTCAGACGATCATCTTCGGCGGACACTTGATCGCAAGCGCCCGGCAAGCACACGCCGGCATTGTTGATCAGGACGTCGATCGGGGGTCCTTGCGTTTCGGCGCTTCCGACCACCTGCTCCCAGGCCGCAAGGTCACGCACGTCGAGGACCGCGATCTCGATGCCTGGAAGCTCTTCGCGGAGCTGCGACAGGCCTCCGCGATCGATGTCGACTGCAACGACCCGGTGTCCAGCGTCGACGCAAAGGCGCACGATGGCGGCGCCAATGCCTTTGGCTGCTCCGGTCACCAGCACGTGCTTCGCCCCACTGTCCGTCGGTGAGGCGCTCATGACCACGGGCCCCATTTGTACATCTTGAGCAGCAGCCTGTCTGCGAAGTGGTCCGGCAGCGCCCCGAACATGCGGGCGGCGGTTCGCGCCGACCAGGGGACGAAGTACCGCGTCTTCGGGGAGTCTACGGTGGCTGCTTTGACCACAGCCTTGCCCACCTCCTCCGGCGCAACTGCGCTCTTCAGCTGGTCGTTGGCGAAGTCGTCGAGATCGAGCATCAATTGCCTGTAGGGGTTGCTAGGGTCGTCTCGAAGGTGCTGGCCGGCGGCTCGGGCCTTGTCGAACGTCGGCGTATCGACGAAGCCGGGCACGATCACGCTCAGCTTGATGTTCCACGGGTAGAGCTCGAGGCGCATGCAGGCTGTCATGGCTTCCATTCCGCCTTTTGTTGCCGCGTATGCGGCAGCGAGAGGCGCGCCTACGTACCGGGAGAGCGAGCTGATGTTGATGATGCGCCCGCCGCCCTGTTCGCGCATCGTTGGAGTCAGCTCGGCGATCAGTTGCATCCCCGAGAGCAGATTCACGTCGAACACGTGGCGCATCGCCGAACGGTCGAGTTGCTCTAGCGCGTTTGGAGGGCCGTACCCGGCGTTGTTGACCAACACGTCGACCCGCCCGAAGGCCTCGAGTGTCGTCTTCACTAGGCCGGAGGTCTGCTCGGCGTCGCTGAGGTCGGTGGGCACGCTCAGTGCTTTGCCGCCTTGCGCGGTGATGTCGGCGACGATGCCGTCGAGCAGATCCGCCCGCCGCGCGGCCAACACCACTGAGAAGCCAGCTCTGGCGAGGCAATGCGCGGTGGCCTCTCCGATACCGGACGATGCGCCGGTGACGATGGCCACCCGTTCCGGTTTGTCATTTTCACTCATGCGGTCTCCACGTTTTGCCGGCTATGGAGGCGCGTGCTACTCGACGCAACGCGACGCCATGGCTGCAGCGCCCCCACACCGAACCCGTACCATGCGCGTGCTCAACCGCGTGGGGCCCGTCTTGGCTCCCCGATGGCCGTCTCTCGACCCGGATGACATCGTTCGCGCGGCCGCGCGCGCGGCCAAGTCCGATCAATTCGGCGATGAGAGCTTCCTCGAGGCGCTTCCCGTGCTCGTCGACGCGATCGAGCGCGAGGCGAACCTGAGCTGGCTCGGTCGCGTGATGTGCCGCCAGTCGCTCCTCGGCTTTCTTCAGAATCGTTTCAGCGTGTACGGGCACCGCGCAGCGCATCCCGAGATTGCAGGCGTTCCGATCGAGCGCCCCCTGTTCATCATGGGATTTCCGCGGACCGGGACGACGATTCTCCACAACCTATTGGCCCAAGACCCCGCGAATCGCGTGCCACTCGGTTGGGAGGTCCAGTTTCCCCACCCCCCACCGCGAAGCGAGACCTTTGGCACGGACCCGCGCATCAAGAAGGCCCGCACCTTCTTCGGCCACATGGATACCATGGCACCGTCTCTCGCTTCGATTCACGAAGTCGGCGCGGAGCTCCCGCAGGAGTGCATGCCCATTTTGGGGCAGACGATGCTCGGCCCCCAGCTCAACTTCGTTTTCAACGTGCCGAGCTTTCAGAGGTGGGTGGACGCGCAAAGTCATGCGCCGGCGTACACCTATCACAGGCACTTCCTCGAGCACCTGCAAAGCGAGCACGCAAAGGACCGCTGGGTGCTCAAAAGCCCCGTGCATCTACGCACCCTCGACGCATTGCTCACCGAGTATCCCGATGCGCGGATCATCTTCACCCACCGCGACCCGGCCAAGACCGTCCCCTCGCTCGCGAGCCTGATGTACGTCATTCGCGGATTGGCGAGCGATTCGGTCGACCCGCACGCACTCGGAGAACAGCAGTTGCACTGGTGGGCGGATTCGCTCGACGAGGCGATGGCCGCGCGCGACGTTCACCGCGACAAGGCCGATCAGTTCATGGACATCCAGTTCGAAGAGGTGGTTGCCGATCCTGTTGCTGCCCTTGGCCGCGCCTACGAGCGTTTCGATATTCCCTGGTCGAACGACATCGATGGCTGTATGCGCGCCTTCTTGGCGGACAATCCGCGGGGCAAACATGGGACTCATCACTACGAGATCGAGGACTTCGGAATGACGCTCGACCAGATCCGCGAGCGCTTCGAGGGCTACTGCACCGCGTATGAGATCCCGCTTGTCCTCTAGCTGATCGCCCGCAAGCCTACTCGAACGTCGAGGCCCAGATGTTCGTACCCCCACGCTTTGATACCAGATGAAGAGCGCGTTTCGGGGACTCCAGAAAACAAATGGAAAGCACGGTCGGTGCTACTGAACCGTCTGGAACCCACGCATCTTCTTCATCAGTTGTGCGCGGGTTTGGACCCCAAGCTTTCGCATGGCGCTGCGCAGGAGCAGCGACACACGGGAGGTCGAGAGGCCCAAGCGATAGGCTATCATCTTGTTGGTGTCGCCCAACATGGCGTACGCCACGACTTGGCTTTCTCGCTCGTTGAGCCCGCGTGGGTCGGTGACATGGGGCGAGTTCGGAATCGCCAACACAAAGCGTCTGCCGTCGGAGTCGAACCAGTCGACCATCGACCACCGACCTCGAACCAACGCCTTCCAAATTTCGAGTGCCCTTTGAGGATCGGTTTCGCGCATCTTGCCGCGCGCGCGATCCACAGCGAGCGCCGCATCACGAAGCTTCTTCGTGGCTGTGCGCTCCTGAGCTTTCCCGACCGCGTCTGACATGCGGAAGCTATGCGCGTCAAAGATCGCTTCGGCGTCGTGCGGAAGGTCGGTGCACGGTTCTTCCCCGGCCTCTTTATCCGCGAGCCCTTGCCGCAGGCGGTGCCCCGCGTCTACGTGCGCGGCCAACATACGCCACCGCTCCTCGTCGTGACCGGTCAGCGTGGTGACTTCCTTCAGCGGCGCAACGATGGCCACCCCCGCGCCCTTGCAGTCGACCGCGGTGATGTAGAGTAGATCTTTGCAATAATCCACGTAGGAGGTGTAGTGGGCGAGTTGCTGAGGGTTGTCCCAGCAGCTCGTGGACGCCGTACCCGCACCTCCCGAGCGTACTTGCCGTCGGAGCACCTCAGGGGGGGTCGTGGCTAGGGCGCGCGCGTGTCGCTCCGCGAAGTCCTCGGGACCCGAAGCGACGTGGACGCCGAGCATCTGGAACGGCCCCTCATCGGGCGGCTGGCCATACAGCATGCCGGCGACGCCTAGCCCGTGGTCGAGCACCGGCAGGCCGCGCTCCATCAATGATGGGAGCCACGCCTCGTCACTGGCTTCGAGGTCATACGCCGCCTCGGTGAAATCGATAATTGCCGAGCCTGTGCGATCCACGTCGTCACCTCCCCAGCGGCTGCCGGGGCCACCACCCCAATTGCCCCACCGTGGATTCAGCATTTCAGAATTGACGCACCGCGTCCATACGTAATTCTTTACGGCAAGTATAGCGGCGAAAACAGCAGATTTAGCGATGGATCTTCTCTTCGCCCCCCGCGCTGGCACTGGCACTAGCGCTGGCACTGGCACTGGCGCTGGCACTGGCACTGGCGCTGGCACTGGCACTGGCGCTGGCGCTGGCACTGACACCGTCACTGACATACCGTCCCCCGATGCCTTTCCTCGTGGGTTGTTTGGCTCTGGCGACGCCGCGGTTCGCCATCGTCCTCGTCGTTCTCTTCAGCGACTACATCGGTCGCGCCTACGAAACCACGATGTGGCCGCTGCTGGGATTCTTCTTCATGCCTCTCACCACGCTGTCGTACGCCTTTGCGATCAACAGCAATGGCTCGGTCGACGGGATGTATCTCGTGGTCGTCGTGGTGACCGTGTTATTGGATCTCGGGTTGGTGGGAGCGGGGTCGAGGACCCGGTGGCGCGATAGGCGATAGTGTGGGTCCGCTGGACGGACCGCGATCCCGAGCTAGGCTCCGCCGATTCAAATGGAGGGAGACGGACACATGAGCTCAATTCTCAAGTATTTGGTGATCGGAACGGCAATGCTTGCCCTCAGCCTCTCGGCTGCGTGCAAGGAAGACGCGAGCCCGGCAGCGCAAGAGGCCTCGGCTGGCGCCGAAGCTGGGGGGACGGCCGCAGTTGAAGAAGGCGTCGCGACGGGCACCGAGGAAGGTGCCAAAGAGGGCGCCAAAGAAGGTGCCCAAGAAGGCGGCGAGGCTGCCGCGACCGAGGTCATCAACTAACGCTGGCCGGCGTAGAACTACCCCGCCCTGGTTGACGAGCTCAACTGCGGCGGGGCAGTCTGCTGCTCGATGAACAGCCCCTCGCCCCGCATCTGCATCATCGGAGCCGGTATCTCCGGCATCGCAATGGGTAAGTTCCTGAAGGAACAGGAAATTCCCTACGACTGCCTCGAGGCGTCGCCCACCCTTGGGGGAAATTGGGCGTTCAAGAATCCGAACGGGATGTCGTCCGCGTATCGGTCGCTCCACATCGACACATCGAAGAAGAAGCTCGAGTTCCCGGATTTCCCAATGCCGGCGGAGTACCCGACCTTCTGTCATCACACCCACATTCACCAGTACTTCGAGGATCTGGTCGATCACTTTGGCCTGCGAGATGCGATTCAATTCAACACCCCGGTTCGCAAAGCGGAACGCCTCGAAGACGGAACGTGGCGCATCACGCTCGACGGCGGAGCCCGGCATTATGATCATTTGATCGTCGGGACGGGGCATCACTGGGACCCGAAGTGGCCTGAGTTTCCCGGGCGGTTCGACGGCCTCGCTATCCACTCGCACGAGTACATCGATCCGTTCGATCCGATCGATCTGAAAGGCAAGCGCGTACTGGTCGTGGGCATTGGCAACAGTGCCGTCGATATTGCGTCGGAGCTCAGCAACCGGGGGCTCGCCGAGCGGCTGGTCCTGTCGACGCGACGCGGCGCGCACGTGGTGCCAAAGTACCTGTTCGGCAGGCCCGTCGATCAGATCGTCGAGACGAATCCCTACATTCCGCTGGCACTTCAGCGCAAAGCGGCGGCGTTGCTCGTTCGGTTGGTCGTCGGTCGGGTCGAGAACTTTGGGATGCCGACGCCGGACCACGAGATCCTCACCGCGCACCCCACGGTGTCGAGCGATCTCCTCCAACGGGTCGGCAACGGCGACATCATCGTCAAGCCCAACGTCGCCGAGCTTCAGGGTGATCGCGTGGAGTTCACTGACGCGACCGTCGAACCGATCGACGCGATCATCTATGCCACGGGCTACAACATCAGCTTCCCGTTCTTCGACCCGGAGTTCCTTTCGGCACCCGACAACGTCTTGCCACTGTTCAAGCGCATCTTCGTGCCCGGCATCGACAATCTGATGTTCATCGGTTTCGCCCAGGCGATCCCGAGCATCATCGGCTTCGTGCAGGACCAGGCCAAGTGGGTCGCGTCGTACCTGGCCGGCGAGTATGCGTTGCCGTCAGCTGACGAGATGCGAGCGGCGATCGAACGTGACGAGGCCCGCATGATGTCTCACTACGTCGCTTCGAGCCGTCACACGATGCAGGTCGACCACGTGCTCTACGCGCGAGACCTGCGCAAGGAGTGGAACCGAGGACGCAAGCGCGTCGAGGCAGGCGCTCGCGTGGGGGCGGCGGGGTGGGGATGAAGGGCCCGTACTCCGTGATAACACTTCGTTAAGGCACCGTGCGAACAGTGCCAGTGCCGGTTTAGTTACACCGCCCTTCGGGCTCGCGCTGCCGCGTGTGTTTGGAGGGTGAGGGGAGGGCTGGTTGCCTGGTTCGGTTTAATTACACCGCCCGCCCACCCCCACCCGTAATCCTCCCTGCCGCGCGCTTCGCGCTTGGCGGCGCACTTGCGCCGGGCTTCGCCCTTCGGGCTCGCGCTACCGCCTGCCGAAGGGGTACGGGGTCAGTGCGAAGCCCCGTGGTGAGACGAAGTCACTTTACGGGGTCAGCGCCCGTGTCAGGTCCTCGGAGGGGCCGGCCGTCGCTCAGCCTGCTTCGGCCTTGCGCAGAAGCGACACCATCGAAACGATGATTGCGGGTCCTACGATCAGGAATGCGGCCGCGATGGAGAGGTACATCCAGGCACAAATCTGCGCCAGCAAACGAACGTCAGGATCGGACACCTTGTCTGCAATTGCCCAGAAGCAGAAGGCAATGACCAGGTCGGAACCTGCCGTGAATCCAACCGTGAGCACCTGCATTTGCATGAGCGTCCTCCATCGCATTTCGAGAGGCATTGGAGCACCCTGGGAAACTCCTGAGGCAATCTCGATGTTCTTGCGATTGAAAACGACCAGGATGCGATGCGTGAAAAAACCCGCAGCGATGAAGAGCGCCCCAATCACTCCGATGACGTTGATCTCTGACATCGTCTCCGCCCTCCAATCCGTCGTGCAATGAAACCAGACACAGCCCGCGACGGCATCAAGCCCTGCCCGGTGAGGGGACGGTACTTGCTTACGGATTGAGGTCGCAAGGGTCAGTCTGCTTCGGCTTGGCGCAACTCCGATCTAAGTTGGACGTAATGAAAAGGGGTGAACACGATCCAACCCACCGCCGCACTGAAAGAAAAAAACGCGCACAGATACGCGAACATTTTGACGCCCTCGACGACGGCGTGCTGGCCAATCAGCGCGTATCCGATTGAGAAGATGAAGCTGAAATTGACCACAATTGCGGCCGCAACAACCCAGTTGACGTTGAGCATCAACCGGCGACGCTTGAGAGATACCGCGACACCTCGAACAACACCGGTCGCAATCATGTCGTTTAGATCCTGCAACCAAGTGTTGGCATAAACATAGAGATACATATGCGCAATTCCAAGCGCCATAATCATTCCGACCACCTCGAGATTCGACATGACTCTCTCCAATCCGTCATGCTTTGAAACCCGAGACACAGCTTGCGACGGCATCAAGCCCTGCCCGGTGAGTGGACGGTACTAAGGCGGGGAGTGGGGGAGCAAGGGTCGCCTACGGCGGCACCTGAAGCGCCCCGACGTCGGTCAGTCTGCTCGGTTAATCCCCGGCTGCCTGACGCAACACACGCCAGTAGTAGGCGTACTCGAGAACACCCGCCATCATCACCGCAAAGCTTACCACAACGCCCAAGAAGACTGCAGCCGACGCTACGACCTTGAGGTTGCCTTCCGTCACGTAGCCGGCGACGGCAAAGTTCACCATTGTACCAAGCGCGGCCGTGCCAAACGCGCCAAGCGTGTAAGACGACCATGTCTGGTGGAGCAGTACTTGCCGATACTTCAGTGGGAGCGGACGACCCCCGGAAACGCCTGTGACGATCTGCGTGGCGATATGGACGGCCAACGTTGAAAAATGGAAGAGGAGATAGGTGGCAACGAATGTATTTGCCACGAGCAACGCGAAAGCTGTCGAAGTGGACATACGCTGCGCTATCATCGCCCGGCACGCGGTCACGGGCAAGCGTGGTCGGAGCGACCGTGAAGCAAACACCCAAAGACGCAGCCCGCGACGGCATCAGGCCCTGCCCGGTGAGGGGACGGTACTTGCTTACGGATTGAAGGAGCAAGGGTGTCGCCCCATCGTCCGATGCCGTCAGCGCCCGTGTGGTTGAAACGCTAGGGCGTTCTACTGTGCGATGCCACCGATCACGAACGTTGCCGACAGCGCGTTGCACGCTGCGGATGCATCCTGAGTCGGAGGGGTAGATGCGTTGATGTCGGACAGGTGCACGGCGACAGCGGACTCGATTCCGAACAACTCTAACGCCAAATTCGCCTCCATCACAGCCCCGAGCTGGCCGTGGGAGAAGCCAGCGGACGACACGGT
>Ga0209456_10000136_pt1 | contig 39699 bp, 39 predicted proteins | sample COG_11_FD_184755 | JGI IMG/M metagenome (GOLD analysis project Ga0209456, IMG submission 184755) | Pelagic marine sediment microbial communities from the LTER site Helgoland, North Sea, for post-phytoplankton bloom and carbon turnover... | ecosystem: Environmental > Aquatic > Marine > Neritic...
GGCCTCGAGCGGCTCAAGCGCTGGCTGGATCAGCGCAAAGGACCGTTTCTTGACGCGGCGAGTTCACTGGACGTGCCGAAGGGCATCCTGTTACTCGGTGTCCAGGGCTGCGGAAAGAGCCTCGCCGCCAAGGCCGTAGCCGGGGTGTGGGGCGTGCCGTTGCTGCGGCTCGATTTTGGCGCATTGTTCAACAAGTACCACGGTGAGACGGAGCGGAACCTGCGTGAATCTCTGCGCGCGGCACAGGTCATGGCGCCCTGCGTGCTGTGGGTGGATGAGATCGAAAAAGGCGTGGGCGGTAACGATCTCGACGGCGGCACATCACAGCGGGTGCTCGGCACACTGCTGACGTGGATGGCGGAACACTCCGGGGCGGTGTTCGTTGTCGCAACCGCGAACGACATCGAGGCGTTGCCCCCGGAGCTCGTGCGCAAGGGCAGATTGGATGAGATTTTTTTCGTCGACCTGCCCGACACGGACACGCGCTGCCGTATATTCGAGATTCATCTGAGCAAGCGCAGGTTCGATACGACGCGCCTTGATCTGCTCAACCTGGCCCGGGCCTCCGCCGGCTTCTCGGGCGCCGAGATCGAGCAGGCGGTCGTGGCGGCACACTACGCCGCGCACGCACGGCAAATCGAAGTGAGTGAGCAAATCCTCCTGCAGGAGATCCGGCAGACCCGCCCGCTCTCGGTGGTGATGAAGGAGCGTATCGACTACCTTCGTCAATGGGCCCGCGATCGTACGGTCCCTGCCGACTGACCCGTACGCCATGAACAGCGCGTCGGACCGTAGCTACGGCTGCCCGATCTTGACGGTTAACTCTACCTCACCCGCATGCTCGAAGCGCAGCGTCAAGCGGAATTCCTCCCCCTCGGTCATCGGCCTGTTTAGGCCGATGAGCATCAGGTGCAACCCCCCCGGCTCGAGGGCGGCCTCGCCACCAGCGGGGACCTCGATCTGTTCGACGGGGCGCATCATCATCATACCGTTCTCATGAATATGAGTATGCAGCTCGACGCGCTCGGACACCGGTGACGAACCGGAGACGAGACTGTCGTTTTTGACACCGCTGTTTTTGATCGTCATGTAGACGGCCCCGATTTTGGAAATGGCCGGCAAAGGTCTTGCCCAGGGATGATCGATCTGGACGTCCCCAACCGTAACTATCTGCGCCTGCAATACGGCTATTCCCGAGAGAAAGACCAGACAGGCGCCAAGCACTTTCAACGCCACTTTCATGGTTTCAGCTCGGCTTCCGATGGTAGAGATCATTATCGCGTCGTCACCCGGGTCTGGGCTAATCGGCGTTTGCCCGGCAGCATAGTGCCGATCAGCGCCAGAAGCGACACAACCATGATAATGGCGATCCATGCCGTTGGCAAAGATCCCGCAGTTTTTTTCAGGAATTTCGATATCCTCGACCCGGCCTTCACGGAGGCCAGCAGGGACCCAACGTTCTTGCCGTCCTTGCCGATCGCTTTGACACCGTCTTTGCCGAACAGGCGGGCGAGCGCATAGGTACCGTTGGCATCGAATTCAGCGGCCCTGGCAACGCGGCTGAGGTCGTCGGCGTTGTCAACCGCGGCCATCGTACCCCTGAGCGGCCCGGGTCCGAGCCGCTTCGCCGCCTGACCGAAATCGCCGACCACCGTGGTGAGCCTGCCGTAGTCGCGGGTTTTCGCGGCCTGCCGTACCGTACGCGATAAAAATTGAACGAATTCTCGTGTCAGTGCGCCCGAGCGCTTCAGTGCCTTCAGCAGGGCAGGGGCCCAGTCCAAGTGCGGCGCCAGAGTCGTGGTCAGCCCAACGGCGGAAAGTGCCAGGATCACACTGTCCCCGGAGCCGTCGGTGGCCTCCTTCCAACCCTGGACGGCGAGATCCCGGATATCGCCGATCACGAACAGATCCAGCGAAAGGCTGCCCATCATGGAAGCCATGTCGGTCGGTTCACCGGTTATCGCACCGTGAGCAAACCGTTCGATCTGACCCCTGAAGCTGTCCAGTTCTTCGCTCGCCCGCCGTGATACTTCAGCCGCTCTTTTCGCATCACTCAGGTCGGGGCGCGTCAGGGAAAATTCGGCGAGCAAGGAAGCTTCCGCCCAGCGACCTTCGGCTGCAAGCGCCTCGGCGCTCTCGGCCGGGTCCTGGTACATGACGAGGCTGCCGTCGATCCGGTTGGTGATTTCCATCCCGGCGATGCAAAAACAGAGTGTTGCGATTCCTGCGGTAATCAGTCTGGTCAGCACGATCATGCGTTTCTGAGTAGTCTTTCTTCCGGGTAGACGCGCACGCTTGGAACGGCGGATTTCATGAGCGCATTCTGGATCCTCTCCCAGTATTCCGGGGTGAGCAAATCGCTATGATGCTGGCGAAACACTTTTGTCAATTCACGGTCGGGGATGCGCAGACCCGACTCGATCTCCTCGGGAAGAAACACGACGCCGTCTTCGAAAAACCACTCTGGCACGTCCTCCTCGCCGTAGAAGCGATCCAGATTGGTCCGGATCTTCACATCGATGAAGTCTTCCAACGCGTCGTAGTCGAAAAGATACACTTTCAGGTATCGGCTCACGCCATAGTTTCTGGCGTCGAGGTCTTTGTTGAATATATTCGCGGCGATGTTGTTCTTGATACAGTACCCAAGATTTATGATCGCGGTTTTCGCATCTTCCGGTGACGCGCTCTCCAGAAACAGCGGAAGCGGAATCATCCTGACCTGGACTATGAGGTGTTTGAATACGACGGCGCCGCCCTGTTCCGACACGCAATCGGACCCGGCGCCGAGAAGTTCTTCGAGCAGGCCTCCATCAAACCAGTCCTGGTCGAGTTTTACGTTGTAGTAAACGATATTATCGAGCATGCTTCCGGTGCGGTTGATGTCATGCACGCGAGTATACTTTTTTAACACCTCATCGACGCCATCGAACGTGTCCCACTTGTAGTCATCCGTGGGTTTGTCGCGGATGATCTTCAGATTGAATGCTGATGAGGGCGTCGAAAAACCGATGGCAACGGTACCTTTGTAGCCGGGTGAAGATTCGAAGACTTCGCCGGCGGAAGTGACTTCGTCCTTGAGTTCGTTCATTACCGCCACTTTACCGAAATGGTTGTATCCAATGGTTGTATAGTGCAGTCCAATCGGACGCTCGGGCATTAGCGTATGGAGAAAATCCGCGAGTTCGTGATAGTAGGGTGTGGTGACGTGAAAATTAGCCAGCGTCGAACTGAATAAATTGTGGGCGTCGTCGACGGTGTGCAGCACGGCGTCGACATAGATTCCCGATTCGTCGTTGAGTAGGGCGATGATCAGAGGCATCAGTTTACCGCAGTCGAGAACCACCCTGCCTACCACATAAACTCCTCGGTTGCGGTAGAACCCGGCATTGAAAAGGTCGACCCTGGCGATTCCCTTATCCGCGCCGTAGCTGGAATCGAAAAGCCCGTTCAATCTGTCCCTGCACAGCGCGCTGTCCTCTTCCAGGTTCCTGAATGGCGCCGAGAATCCGGGAACCGACAGGATCTCGACCATGTCATCAAGCGTCAATCGTGGGCCTGCGGGTATGGTCTTGATGATGTTTGCGGATAGGGTGGTATCGGCTTCTATCGATCTGCCAATCGAGTAATCTACCGGCTTCCACTCACTCCTCAGAATTGATCTTCGCACCGAATGGATATACGCCAGTGCAAGGTCGGCCTCGTAGCGGTGTTTTATCAATTCCCAGTATCTTCCTTCGAGTTTGTCCCAGAGAGTCTGGTCTTCGGCATCGAACGGGAGCGCCCCCTTCAATCGTCCGCCCAGCTTTCGCATGCTTAGACTGTACAGGGACAACCGCTTTTTGCTGATCGATACCGATAACGCGGGGTTGCGCTGTTCGAACGCCAGCTTGGCGACGGTTGCGACGGCGCGAAACTCCATGTAGTACTTGTCGAATTCGAAGAGTATCCAGCGGGCGCATGCCTCGTAGACTCCGCTTTCGCGGGTTGCATTCATCACGGCCATGACGAAATCGTCGGTCAATTCCAGATTTGTATCATTCACCGCTGTGTTTCTTATCGATGCAGCGTCCAGGTTCATCGCTTTGTGTGTGTCTAGCTCTTCATCCTGTAAGATAGTTCGATGTGCTCGCGCGTCAGTACGCCATAAATGCGATCGAGTCCGCTGCCCCGTGCCCCGGTTACATAGAGAGCCTGCTTGCCTGAATCGTTCAGCAGTTCCAGGGCATCCTGCAGGCTGGCCTGTACGTCGGTTCTTGAGAGATCCTGGCGTTTGGCGGGTATCTCCATCAGATCGATCTCCCTCTGCTCAGGGTTTTCTCCGAGATAGTGTGCGAGATCGGCAGCGGGCAGCAATGCCACCGTTTTGTCCTTGTCCGCAATGACTATCCAGTTTGGCGATGTATGCAACAGCGCCTCCGCATCATCACTGCTCACGATCCGTGAAGACCGGGAAAAGTTCCTGTCCATGGCGCGGACGATCCCTACCCGTCGAAGGCTCTGCGACAGTGGGTCACTGTGGATATCCAGTCCCCGGCTTTGCAAAATGAGCTGATAAATGGAAGAGCACCCGAATACCACGCGTGTAACCAGGACCGCGGATATGACAGCCGTCATACCGGGCATGATCAGGTTGGGATTGGCAGTCAATTCGAGCAGTGCCAGCAGCGCTGCCAGCGGGGCCTGCAGGGTTGCCGCCATCATGGCACCCATGCCGAGCATGGCATAGGTGCCGCTCGAGATCTGGGCTTCGGAGATCTGAATGATAAGAGAACCTACAGCGCCTCCGACGCTGGCTCCAATGAGCAGGGTCGGTCCGATCAGTCCGCCCGGGGAGCCCAGCCCGATGCAGGCGGCCGTCGCAAGAAGTTTGGCGGCCGCAACCATGGCAAGGGTGAACAGAGCCAGTTCGCCAAGCAATGCCGTGTTTACCGTGTCGTAGCCGATGCCCATGACTTCGGGTGCGGGGATCGCTATCAATCCGACAATTGCCCCAGCCGTCAGCAAACGTATCCAGATTGCAACGCTACGAGTTGAGCTTTGTACCCACAACGTGAGTCGAATGAAGGTCGCCGCCAGTATGCCGATCACGATCCCCAGGAACAGCGCGTATAGGAACTCGTCAAGGGTATTCCATTCGTGTACGCTGACGAAGAACAGGACGTGCTCGCCGAACACCAGGCGGGTTGCCGCGGTGGCACTCACCGCCGCCAGAATGATCGGGACGAATCCGACGATGGTGTATTCCATCAGAACCACTTCCATGGCGAAGACCACGCCGGCCAATGGCGTATTGAAACCGGCCGCGATGGCCGCGGCCACGCCACAGCCCACCAGCGTGCGCACACTGTTGTTCGGTAGTCCGAGTTTTCTGCCCAGCAGGCTCCCGCTGGTGGCGCCAAGGTGGATGCTGGGCCCTTCTCGGCCGACGGAGTGGCCGCATACGATACTCAGTGCCGCGCCGACGAACTGCATCAAAGCATTGCGCAAAGGCATGTGGCCCTGATGGTAGTTGAGTCTCTCGATGACGTGGACCACCCCGACCTGGCGCACATCGCGACGAGTGAAGTGAAACAGCAGGCCCACGATCAGTCCGCCGCTTACCGCAATTGCCAGGCGCCAATGCGGTTCGATACTTTCGAAAGCATCACTGTTTTCCATCGGAGAGAGCAGGGGCGCGCCAACTTCAATAACCCATCTGAAGGCAATAATAACGCCGCCGGAAAGCAGTCCGGCGACCACACCCATCAATGACAGCTGAGGCAGTGCATCGACGTGCGCCATTCTCAGGCTCTGTGCCTCGAGAAAGCGGCGCCAACGGGTCCGCAGGCGACCGTGATCAGTGTTTCCCGGATTAACCAATATCCGGCCGCCTTGTTATGGTGCGCAGGCTAAAACGGCAATTGGATTCCAGGCCTGGTGGTCCGGATGAGTTCCCGGAATTCATCCTTGATGCGCGAAAGCGCTGCCTCGTTGTCGGCCTCGAATCGAAGAACGAGCAGGGGTGTGGTGTTGGAAGGTCGCACCAGGCCGAAGCCGTCCTCGAAGTCGACCCGCAGGCCGTCGATTCTACTCACATTTCCAGTAGGAAACCGGGCGTTCTTGCTGAGTTCGTCCATTAGCCTGTAGTGTTCTCCTTCTTCCATCTCGATATGGAGCTCGGGCGTATTGATACTGTCAGGCAGTTCGTCGAAAACTTGCTGGGGCGTCTTGCCCTGCTTGGATAGCAGTTCGATCAGACGCGCGCCCGTGTACAAGCCGTCGTCGAATCCGAACCATCGTTCTTTGAAAAATATGTGCCCGCTCATCTCGCCGGCCAGCACCGCGCCCGATTCCCTGAGCTTGGCTTTTATGAACGAGTGGCCGGTGCGCCACATCACGGGCTCACCACCCGCTGCCGAGATCTCCAATGGAAGATTGCGCGAGCATTTGACGTCGTATATCACCTTGCCGCCGGGCTGGCGTTTCAGGATATCCCGGGCGAACAGGATCATCTGACGGTCCGGCCAAACCGCGTTGCCATCCGGTGTGACCACTCCCAGACGGTCGGCGTCGCCATCGAATGCAAGCCCGATTTCCGCATCGTGCAGCTTTATGGCTTCCACCAGGTCTTTCAAATTCGCGGGCTGACTCGGATCGGGATGGTGGTTGGGGAAATTCCCATCGACGTCACAAAACAGTTCCACGATCTCGCATCCGAGTTCCGTGTACAATCTCGGCGCCACCGCCCCACCCACGCCGTTGCCGCAATCGATGACGATCTTCATGGCTCGGCTGGGTTTGACGTCGCTGACGATACGATCGATGTAATCGTCCAGAATATCCAGGTGTCTTTGTGTCCCGGCACCCGTTGCCAGATCGCCATTTTCGATGCGTTGCCGCACCGCCTGTATACGCTCCCCGGCCAGCGTCTCGCCGTTGAGTACGATCTTCAGTCCGTTGTATTCGGGCGGGTTGTGGCTGCCGGTCACGGCCACCGCGGACTGCGTTCCGAGATGGAATGTCGCAAAATAAATTGCCGGAGTCGGCGCCATGCCAATGTCTATGACATTGCAACCCGCCGCCATAACGCCCTCCGACAGTGCGGCTACCAGACGCGGTCCGGAGAGTCGCCCGTCGCGGCCGATGATGATGGCATCCTGGCCGAGCGCCAGCGCCTCCGTCCCGAGAGCCTGTCCGATCCGTGTAACCACGTCCTCGGACAGGGATTTGTCCACCACGCCTCTGATATCGTAGGCCTTGAAAATTTCTGAGGGTAACATTGACGTTTGCATATGGATCGGGATCAAACCTCCAATAAAAATGCTTTTACGGTGATCGGCGGACTCGAAACGAGTTCAGTTCGCTTTATGGATCGCCCGTTTGTCTACCGCAAGCGCGGCCTCATGCATGGCTTCCGACAGGGTCGGGTGGGCGTGCACGATGCGGGCGATGTCCTCGCTGGTCGCTTGCATCTCCATCGCAACAACGGCTTCGGCGATCAGTTCCGAGGCGTAGGGGCCGACAATATGCACCCCCAGCACCTTGTCGCTGCGTTCATGGGCGATGATTCGGACCTGTCCGACGGGCTGCTCCATCGCTCTTGCGCGGCCCGTTGCCGCGAATGGGAAGGCACCGGTGCGATAGGGTATATCTTCATCCTTCAGCTGCTGCTCGGTCTTGCCGGCCCAGGCGATTTCGGGAAGCGTATAAACCACCCAGGGTATCACGTCATAATTGACGTGGGCATAATTCCCCGATATGAATTCCGCCACGGCGACGCCCTCTTCGGAACCTTTATGGGCCAGCATCGCTCCCCGGACCGCGTCGCCTACGGCATACACGTTGGGTACGCTGGTGCGCCATTGGTCGTCAATTTCGATGAAGCCCCGCTCGTTCTTTGCAAGGCCGACGACGTCGTCCGCGATGTCGTCGGTATTGGGTTTTCGGCCCACCGAAACAATCAACCGATCCACTTCGATCTGCTGCTCGCCTTTCTTGTCCTTGTACCAAACGGTTACTTTTCTGCCAGATATTTCACTGCGTGTGACGGTGCATCCGAGCTTGATGTTCAGGCCCTGTGCCTTGAACTGCTTCAGTGCGTCCCGGGCGATATTCGGGTCCGCCGCGGGCAGGAAATCGTCCATCGCCTCGAGCAGGGTTACCTCGGCCCCGAGCCTTCGCCACACGCTGCCCATTTCGAGACCGATCACACCGGCGCCGATCACGCCCAGCCTCCTGGGCACCTCCTCCAGTTCCAGCGCCCCCGTGGAGTCAATGATCAAATCGTGATCAAGCGGTGCAACGGAGATATCGATCGGCATCGACCCCGAGGCAATTATGACGTTTATTGCGCGGACCCGCCGGGTGTCCTTACCGACGCTAACCTCGATTTCGTTTCCTGGAAGAAGACGGCCCCGGCCATGCAGGTAGGTAATCTTGTTGGCCTTGAAAAGCTGATCGATGCCACCGGTTAGCGTGCTGACGATCTTGTCCTTGCGCGCCATCATGGTGGCCACGTCGATGCTCGCGCCGGTGACCCTGATTCCGTGCGCGGCGAATTCGTGGTTGAGGTGATGGTAGTGCTCTGCTGAATCGAGCAGCGCCTTGGAAGGTATGCAGCCTACATTGAGACAGGTGCCGCCCGGCGAGGGCTTGCCCTGCTTGTCGGTGCGGTCGTCAATGCAGGCTGTGGACATTCCCAGTTGAGCACAGCGGATAGCGGCGACGTAACCGGCGGGACCGGCGCCAATCACCACGACGTCAAATTCATCAGCCATAATTTTTGAACAGTCAGGTGTAATCGATTCCGGTCATACCTGCAGCAGCAGGCGGGCCGGGTCTTCGAGCGATTCCTTGATCGTTACCAGGAACCGGACGGCTTCCGCACCGTCGATGATTCTGTGATCGTAGGTCAGGGCGATATACATCATTGGCCGTATTACGACATCGCCGTTTTCCGCAACCGGTCTTTGCTCTATGCGATGCATGCCCAGGATACCGCTCTGAGGCGGATTCAGTATGGGGGTCGACAACATCGATCCAAACACTCCTCCGTTGGTGATAGTGAACGTGCCCCCGGCGAGTTCATCCATTGCCAGCTTGCCTTCCCGGGCTTTACCGCCGAGATCCGAGATCTCGGTTTCGAGCTGTGCAAAGCTCTTGGTTTCGGCGTCCCTGATGATTGGTACAACGAGGCCCCGCGGAGATGCGGCGGCGATGCCGATATCGCAGTAATCGTGATAGAGGATGTCGCTGCCGTCCATCGAAGCGTTGACGACCGGGTAGCGCCTCAGCCCCTCCACGGTCGCCTTGACGAAAAACGACATCAATCCGAGCCGCGCACCGTATTTTTCCTCGAAACTTTCCCTGTACTTTTTCCTGAGGTCCATGACGGCCTGGAGGTTGACGTCGTTGAACGATGTGAGCATCGCCGCGGTGTTCTGGGCATCCTTGAGCCGTCGTGCAATCGTAGACCTGATCCTGCTCATCGGCTCGCGGCGTTCGTTGCGCGCACCGGGTGCGGCCGCTTCCGCCTGCACGGGTGTCGCGGCAGGCGGGGATTTTCTGCTTTCGAGAAAACCGAGTACGTCTTCCTTGGTCAGCCGACCGCCTCTTCCGGTACCCGTTATGTCGGAAGGGGTCAGTTTGTTTTCCGTAACCAGCCTGCTAACCGCCGGGCTGAGGTCGGCGTCCTGCCGGTTGGTTGCCGCTTGCTCTTCCATGCTGCTTTCAGCCGCTGCCGCCGCGGGTGCCTCGCTCGCGGCTTTCGGTTCGATTATCGCTAGCAGTTCTTCACCGGAAACGACGTCACCGTCCTTTTTCAGCAGCTTCTCTATCAGACCATTTACAGGAGCGGGAACTTCGAGGACCACTTTTTCGGTCTCGAGATCAACCAGATTTTCATCCCGGTTCACGAACTCGCCTTCCTTCTTGTGCCAGGCGAGCACGGTGGCTTCGGTAACCGACTCCGGGAGTACCGGTACTTTAACTTCTACTGCCATATGGATCCGTTATTGTTGTTTGGTTCAGTTGGTGGCTGGCGACAGCGCTTCATCCACGAGCTGCTTTTGCTGCTTTGCGTGGATGCTATGGTACCCGGCGGCGGAGGAGGGCGAGGGGGCGCGTCCACTGTAGTGGATGGATTGCGTGTCCTTTGTGCATGCCAGTATGTGATGCTGTATCTGGTACCATGCACCCTGATTTCTGGGTTCCTCCTGGCACCAGAAAACCTCGTCCGCAGAGGGGTAGCGCGCAAGCTCGGATCGCAGTTCGTCACGGGGGAAGGGATAAAGCTGTTCCACGCGCAGCAGCGCGGTGTCCTGGATGTTTCTTCTCTGCCTTTCCTCGAGCAGGTCGAAATAAACCTTGCCGCTGCACAACACAACGCGCTTTACCGTGTCGCTTTCGAGTGGCTCCATTTCCGGGATAATCAGCTGAAATTGGCCCGATTCGAGATCCGAAAGCTGTGAGGTTGACAACTTGTGCCGCAGCAGGCTCTTCGGCGTCATCACCACCAGCGGCCTTTTGAATTTCCTGATGGCCTGACGCCGGATCAGATGATAAAACTGGGCCGGGGTGGTGGGGACGCAGACCTGTTGATTGTTGTCGGCGCACAACTGCAGATATCTCTCGAGCCTTGCGGATGAATGTTCCGGACCCTGCCCCTCGTAGCCGTGCGGCAGGTACATCGTAAGTCCGCAAAGGCGGCCCCACTTGGTTTCTCCGCTGGATATGAACTGATCGATCACGACCTGGGCGCCGTTCGCAAAGTCGCCAAACTGGGCTTCCCAGATCACCAGCGTACTCGGCTCGGCCGTTGCGTAGCCGTATTCGAACGCCAGCACCGCCTCCTCGGAAAGCACTGAGTTGATGACAAGGAACCTCGGCTGCCCGTCGTAGAGATTACGCAGCGGGACATAGACCTCCCGGCTGTTCTGGTCGTGCAGGGTGGCGTGGCGGTGGAAAAACGTGCCTCTGCCGGAATCCTGGCCGGAAATACGCACGGGATAACCTTCGTTGATCAGTGTTGCGTACGCTAGGTTCTCCGCCATGCCCCAGTCGAGGGGGGACTTTCCCTCAGCCATTTTTCTGCGATCCTCCATAATCTTGACGATCCTCGGGTGCAATTCGAATCCATCGGGGATTCCGAGCAGCCGCAAAGCCAGGTCGTTTAAAGTGCTAGCGGCAACGCCGGTTTCGATGTCCATACTCCATTTGCTGCGGATATACGGATTCCAGTCAACGGCATAAGGATTGTCCACCTTGTCCAGCGCATTTTTCGCGACAACCTTGCCCTCGTCCAGCAGTTGGCGATATCGGGCAACGATCTGATCGGGCTCTTCGGGTTTCAGCACCCCTTCCGCGACGAGCCGGTCCGCATAGAGTTTGCGTGTGGTCGGCAGCGCGGAAATTGTTTTGTACATCAAAGGCTGGGTAACCCTGGGTTCATCCGCCTCGTTGTGCCCGTGTCTCCGATAGCAGTTGATGTCGAGCAGCACGTCCATGCCGAATTCCATGCGGTAGTCCAGGGCCAGCTGAGTGAAGAACAGTATGGCATCGGGTTCGTCGCCATTGACGTGGAATATCGGTGCCTGCACCATTTTGGCGACCTCGGTGCAATACAGCGTAGAGCGTGTATCCAGAGGATTGCTGGTGGTAAATCCGATCTGGTTGTTTACGATGATGTGGACGGTACCACCGGTGCCGTATCCGCGTGTCTTCGACAGGTTCAGGGTTTCCATGACCACGCCCTGTCCGGGAAAGGCGGCATCGCCGTGGACTATGACCGGTAGAACCGTTTTGCCCTCCCGGTCATCCCTGCGCAGCTGGCGTGCCTTGACGGAGCCCTCGACGACGGGGGAGACGATTTCCAGATGGGACGGATTGAAGGCGAGTGCAAGGTGCACCGGCCCGCCCGGTGTGTCTACGTCAGATGAAAATCCCTGGTGATATTTTACGTCGCCGGACACGATGAGCTCATCGGAGTTGTACTTGCCCTCGAATTCGCCAAACAAATCACCCGGAGACTTGCCCAGAATGTTTACCAGTACGTTCAAGCGGCCCCGATGAGCCATGCCCAGAACGAATTCCTTGATGCCGTTTGCGCCGCCGCGTTGGATGATTTCCTTCAACATCGGAATCAGGCTCTCGCCGCCCTCCAGCGAGAAGCGCTTCTGTCCGACGTACTTGGTGTGCAGGTAGCGTTCGATCCCCTCCGCGGCGGTCAGATGTTCCAGAAGCTCCCGCCGCGTTTCGGCGGCGAACCGGGAAGACCAGTCTCCAAGGGCGGGTTCGATGCGCGCCTGCAGCCAACGTCGTTTTTTTGTATTGGTGATGTAGTAATACTCTATTCCGGCGCTGCCGCAATAGATCTTCCTGACCGCGGTGACAATGTCCGCCAGTCGCATCCGGTCTGCTACGGCAAATGAACCGGTATCGAATTCCTGGGCCATATCAGCCTCGGTCAGGCCGTGATATTCCGGTGCAAGATCCGGGACAGGCTCCCTTTCATAGAAATTGAGCGGGTCGGATTCGGAAACCTGGTGGCCTCTTACCCGGTAGGCGTTGATGAGTCTGAGTACCGCCGCCTGCTTGGCGGCGCCGGCTTCGGACATTTTTGCGGGCGCACCCGCCGGAAGGTAAGTCGCCTCGGAAGTGCCTTGATCCAGCGACTGGAAGTAAAGGCGCCATTGTTCGTCCAGCGCGCCCGGATCCTCGATATAGCGATGATAGAGGTCTTCCAGATAGGCGGCGTTATTACCGTTAAGGGGCGTGCTCGGATATGAGATAGATTTGACTGGGCCAATCATTGCAGGTTCAGGCGTCTCGCCGGCTCGGATTTACAAAGCGATTCGATCGGAGTGATTTATTTAAGGAATTATAGGTCCAAAGCGCTTCTTGCGGTAGCCCGGATATCGTTTCAATCCGGTTTAGGAACGTTTCTCCAGCGGAATGAAGTCGCGTTTCGCCGAACCACTGTAAATCTGGCGCGGCCGGGCTATCTTCAGCTCCGGATCGACCATCTGTTCGATCCATTGCGCGACCCAGCCCGCGGTGCGCGGAATAGCGAACAGGACGGTAAATATGCTGGTCGGAAACTCCATGGCTTCATAAATCAGGCCGGAGTAAAAGTCGACATTTGGATACAGCTTGCGGCTGACGAAGTAATCGTCTTCCAGCGCAATACGCTCCAGCTCCAGTGCAATGTCGATGAGCGGGTTTTTCCCCGTAACCTCGAACACTTGATGCGCGGTTTTCTTGATGATCGTCGCCCTGGGGTCATAGTTCTTGTACACGCGGTGGCCAAATCCCATCAGTCTCATCTCCCCGGCCTTGACCCGTTTGATGTAGTCCGGCACCCGTTTGACGCTGTCGATCTCGTTCAACATGCGCAGCACCGCTTCGTTGGCGCCACCGTGCAGAGGGCCATAGAGCGCCGCCGCCGCCCCGGCGACAGAGACGTAAGGGTCTGACATGGAACTCGAAATGTTTCGCATGGCGTTTGTGCTGCAATTCTGTTCGTGATCGGCATGCAGGATGAAAAGAACGTCCAGCGCGTGCTCCAGCACCGGATCCGGTTGGTAGCGGGGCTCAACCCGGCGGTACATCATGTTCAGGAAATTTCCCGTGTAGCTCAGGCTGATATCCGGATAGACGTAAGGCAGGCCCCGGCTGTTGCGATAGGTGTACGAGGCGATAGTGGACATCTTGCCGATCAGCCTGTACGCCTGGAGCATGCGGGTCTCGGATTCCTGCACCTTGCGAGCGTCCGGATAGAACGTCGACAGTGCCGCCACCGTGCTGATCAGCATCCCCATTGGGTGCGCGTCATAGTGAAACCCCTCCATGAGCTTCTTCGTTTTTTCATGCAGCACGGTGTGATACATGATGTTGTGTACCCAGGAGTTGAGCTGCGATTTGGTGGGCAGTTCTCCGTGCACCAACAGATAGGCGACTTCCAGAAACGTACTTTGTTCGGCAAGCTGTTCGATCGGATACCCCCGATACCGCAGGATGCCGCGTTCACCATCGAGTTCCGTAATCGCACTTCTGCACGAGGCGGTGTTGTCGAATCCGGGATCATAGGACATCAGGCCGAACTCGTGCTCGTCCCGTTTTATCTGCCGAAGATCCCTGGCTCTTATGGTGCCCTGGTCAATTTCCAGTTGGTAGTTGTTTCCGGTTCTATTATCGGTAATTTCTAGTGTTTCGGACATGCTGTTGTCCTTCTGTAGTTTGAAAATCAATCGGTCACTGGCGACCCGTGTGGCCGAAGCCACCAGCGCTTCGCGCACTCTCCTCGAAGTCGTCGACGATGTCGAAAGCTACCCTGCGTACCGGTACGAACACCATTTGCGCGATTCGATCTCCCGGCTCGATCACCACGGTGCGCTTGCCGCGATTCCAGATCGAGACCATCAACTGGCCCTGGTAGTCCGAGTCGATCAATCCAACGAGATTGCCCAGGACGATGCCCTGTTTATGACCCAATCCCGATCTGGGCAGCAGCACGGCGGCCAGTTCCGGATCTGCGATGTGCAGCGCCATGCCGGTCGGAATGAGCTGCACTTCACCGGCCTCGATTCGCAAATGTTCTTCAATGCACGCCCTCAGATCCATGCCGGCGGATCCGTCGGTGGCGTATTCGGGCAGGGGGTACTCTTCCCCGATGCGTTTATCGAGGATCTTGAGTTGGATTTTTTGCATGATAACGTTCCGCAATCTCTTCGATCAGTCTTCGGGCGAGCAGGCTCTTGCGCATTCGGGGCAACGTCTTTGTATCCGTTTTATCGATCAGCATGAGGGAATTGTCTTCGGTACCAAAACCCTCCCCGCCGCCCACCAGGTTTGCGGCAATCAGATCTACGCCCTTGCTGGTCAGCTTTTCCCTAGCATGCATTTCCACATTGGTGGTTTCAGCGGCAAAACCTGCCGTAAACAGCAATCCGCGCTTTGCGACCGCTGCCAGTATGTCCGGATTCCTGATCAGCTCTAGAGTCAGCTTATCGCTGCGTTTCTTGATCTTCTGCTCGGCGGCCGTCGCCGGGCGGTAGTCCGCTACGGCAGCGACCGCAATGAAGATATCGCCTGCTGCCGTTTCGTCCATTGCGGCGTCGTACATCTCCTGCGCGGACGTCACCCGTATGGTATGAACGTTTTCCGGGTGAGGCAGTCCGGTCGGCCCCGACACCAGGGTCACGTGCGCGCCGTTTTCGGCAGCGGCTTCGGCGACGGCGTAGCCCATTTTTCCCGAACTGTGGTTGGTAATGCCGCGGACCGGGTCGATCGCCTCCCAGGTGGGGCCTGCGGTAACGACCACTTTGACATTTTCCAGCATGCCCGATCGGAATGAACCGGACAACGCCGCCAAAAGCTCGTCGGGCTCGAGCATGCGACCCGGACCGATGTCGCCGCACGCCTGATCGCCCTCGGCCGGGCCCAATATCAGTATGCCCCGTTTACGCAGGATTTCTATGTTGTCTTGGGTTGCCTGGTCCCGCCACATTTGCTGATTCATCGCGGGAGCTACCGATATAGCGACCGGCGTGGCAAGACACAGCGTGGTCAGCAGGTCGTCGGCTGCACCGTGGGCCAGACGTGATATGAAATTCGCGGTCGCCGGTGCGATCAGCATGGCGTCGGCCCAGCGAGCCAGTTCGATGTGTCCCATGCCTGCCTCGGCATCGGGGTCCAGAAGGCTGGTATGGACAGGATTGGAACTTACCGCCTGCATCGTCAGCGGCGTGATGAAATGTTCCGCCCCCTTGGTCATCACGACCCGAACCCGGGCCCCGCGGTCTCGCAGCCGCCGGGCCAGCTCGGCGCTCTTGTAAGCCGCTATGCCGCCCGTTACGCCGAGCACGATATGTTTGTTCGCCAAACCCATTTGAGCTAGAGTTTAACCCGTTTTGAGACGGTAAGGGTCGACCTGGATTATCCGGGTCGGCGGCACGGAAGCATCGTGAGATGAACAAGGAGGTAAAACATGTCTATTCTGGATTGGCCGGTCGGGGAACGACCCCGGGAGAAGCTGCTGGCCCGGGGCGCCGGCGCGTTGTCGGATGCCGAGTTGGTGGCAATCTTGATCCGCTGCGGGACCAAGGGAAAAACCGCCCTGGATGTGTCACGCCAACTGCTTGAAACCTATGGAGGAGTCCGTGGCCTATTGACCGCGGCGCCGGCGGCCCGCCGGCAGGCCGGATTCGGCGGCACGAGGTATGCCACGTTGCAGGCGGCGTTGGAGCTGAGTCGGCGCTATCTGGCTGAACGAATGCACAATGTGGATGCGTTGACGTCTCCGCATGCGGCAAGGGCATACCTCAATGCCAGGCTCAAGGACCGGCCCTATGAGGTGTTCGGTTGTCTTTACCTGGATACCAAGCATCGGCCAATCCGCTTCGAGGAACTGTTCAGGGGCACCATAGACGGTGCTTCCGTTTATCCGAGGGAGGTCGTCAGGACGGTATTGGCAAACAACGCCGCCGCGGTCATTGTTGCCCACAACCACCCCTCGGGCGTCGCTGAACCGAGCAGCGCCGACCAGTCACTGACCCGCCGGCTCAAAGCGGCGCTGGCATTGGTTGACGTCCGCCTGATAGACCATATCATCGTGGGCGACGGTGCGGCGGTGTCCTTCAGCGAGAGGGGCCTGTTGTAGCCCGATCCAGGTGCATCGCGCGGGGCGGGTCGACGACCTATTCCCTCCTGGTCACAATTCTGGTATAACGCGGCCTCTTTTCGGCGGCCGATATCGAGGCCTTGGGAATATGTCTAAAGTCTGTCAAATTACCGGAAAACGAACGGTTCGTGGAAACAACGTTTCTCACGCGAAAAACAGGACCCGGCGGAGTTTTCAACCGAATCTGCACTATCGCAAATTCTGGGTCGAAAGTGAAAAACGATGGGTGCGGCTGCGCATATCCAGCCGCGGCCTGCGAATCATCGACAAGAACGGCATCGATTCGGTTCTTTCCGATCTGCGGTCACGCGGTGAAAAGGTCTAGGTGAAAATGTCTAGGGGTATACGATGAGAGACAAGATCAAGCTGGTTTCCAGCGCCGGCACGGGGCACTTCTACACAACGACGAAGAATAAACGGAATACGCCCGACAAGTTCGAATTTAAGAAGTATGATCCGGTTGCGCGCAAGCACGTCATCTACAAGGAAGCAAAAATAAAATAACGCACGCGTTATCCGCTTTCCGTTCCCCGTTTGAGGCGGGGCTGTCCCGCCCGGTTTCCTGCATTGACTTCCAGTTGTTTCTCCTGGGCTCGCCGATCATCCTGATTTTGAGCGAAACATGAATATCCGTCAGCTCGCCCGAATCGTAAAAACGCTGCGCCGTGGTGTGATGGCGGGCTTGCCCATGGCCGAAAAAAGCAGAGATCCCATCGAGCTGTTCGGTGAATGGTTCGATACTGCGGAACGCTGTGGCATTTACCTGCACGAAGCGATGACTCTGGCGACCAGCACCCCGGACGGAATTCCGTCGGCTCGTATGGTGCTGTTGAAGGGCTTCGATCACAGCGGATTCTCCTTTTTTACCAACTACGGGAGCAGAAAATCGGCGGAACTGGACGGCAATCCAAACGCGGCGCTGGTATTACACTGGAATGTTCTGCAGCGACAGATCAGGATCACCGGAGCGGTCGCTCGCGTTTCTCATGAAGAATCCGCCGCGTATTACAAATCGAGGCCGCGCGGGAGCCGCATCGCTGCATGGGCGTCTCGTCAAAGCCGCGTTCTGGCGCACCGGGATGATCTGCGGCGCGCGTTTGACGAAAAACAAAAAGAGTACGAAAGCGGTGATGTGCCCCTGCCCGATTTCTGGGGGGGTTATCGCTTGCTGCCGGACGATATCGAGTTCTGGCAGGGTAAGGCAAACCGTATGCACGACCGCCTGCTGTTTCGCAGACACCAGGCCGGCTGGGTGAGCGAATGGCTGTATCCTTGAGCTTGCAGAGCCCCACCTATCAAACCATTTTCTAATGCCCACAATATTTATTAGAATGTCGGCCCCGGGTCATCGAAGCGTCCGTGCGCCGGAAAATGCGGGCACGGAAATCGACGTTCTGACAAATTCAAATGGATCGAGTAAAATCGGGGATGAAAATAAGAACCACCGTTTTGGGAGCCTCACTGTTTGATTAATTTGCAGCGCCTGCGCTTTCAACCCGATAGAAGGCTGGCCTTTCTCCAGGGATTCTTTAAGTATCCCCATCTGGTCGGGTCCGTGATTCCAAGTTCACGTTTTCTGGAACGTCGCCTGATCGACAGTTCCGGAGTGGGAAATGCACGGGTCGTAGTTGAACTGGGGCCGGGCACGGGCGGGACCACGAGAGCCATCATGCAGTCTATGCCTAAACAAGCGCGACTGCTGGCCATCGAGATCAATCCGCAATTTGCATCATTGCTGAATTCGGAATCGGATCCCCGGCTGAGGGTGTATCACGGCAGTGCCGAGAAAATTTCGGAAGCACTGGCCGTCAATGTTCTGGGAGCGCCGGACATCGTAGTTTCGGGAATCCCGTTTTCCACTATATCTCCGCATCTTGGACGCCGCATCATCAGCAAGGTGTGGGACAGTCTTGCTCCGGGAGGCCGGTTCGTGGCATATCAGTTTCGCGACAGGGTCGCTTTGCTTGGCCGAGAGTTGCTGGGTGATCCCCAGGTCGAAGTGGAATTCCTCAACGTTCCTCCGATGCGGTTTTATCGATGGGACAAACCGCTCGATAAAGTCAAAAAAATCAACGGCAGAAAGTACAACACGGAACAGGGCGAGATCGCCTCGAATTTCTAGCCCGCATTTCTCACCAGGGGCGGGCTAGTCGTAGCAGTGCTCCGGGCCTGGAAACTCTGCTCGTTTCACGGCGTCAACATACCTCGAGATCGCGCCCTGAATGCCGTTGGGCTCCCCATCAAGAAAATTTTTGACGAATTTCGCGGGACGGCCAGGATAGAGTCCGAGCAGGTCATGCCAGACCATGATCTGCCCATCCGTGTCCGGGCCGGCACCGATGCCAATGACGGGAACATCAAGGACATCCGTGATCCGGGTACCCAGGCTTCGGGGAACGCACTCCAGAAGAATGATTCCTGCACCCGCATCCTGCAGGACTAGTGCTTCATCGATCATTTCCTGTGCCTTGTCCGGATTGCGGCCCTGAACACGATAGCCTCCAAGGTGGTTTACTGACTGCGGGGTCAGGCCCATGTGGGCGCACACGGGAATACCGTGTCTTACCAACAGCTTGGTGAAGTCGGACAGCCAGGATCCGCCCTCCAGCTTGACCATCTGTGCGCCCTCGCGCATCAGCAATGCGCAGTTTTCAAGGGTCTGGTCTTTGGCGTAGTAGCTCATGAACGGCATATCCGCCATGATGAAGGAGCCCTGGTTTCCGCGCTTGACGCAGCGCACATGGTACGCAACGTCGTCGATTGTTACCGGCAGACTGGAGTCATGCCCCTGGATCACCATGCCCAGGGAATCACCCACCAGTATGACCTCCACCCCGCTGGCGCTTACACTGTAGGCCGAACAAAAGTCATACGCGGTCAAGCTGGCAAACTTTTCGCCTTCCTTCTTCAGTTTGCTCAGTGTATTGATGGTGACGGGTTGTTTCTGATTGTTCTGTACTGACATGGTTGGAGATCCGGGTTGGGTTATGTTCGTCTATTGGCGTTCGCCATCTTCCATTTGTCGTTCGAGTGAGTTGAGCATCGGATGGTGCCGTCAGGGGGCGTCGCGGGCTAGATCGCTTTGGAATAGCCGCGGAATTTTTCGCTGGTCTGCAGATAGGCATCAAAAACCGAGCAGATATTTCGCACGAGCAGCCGGCCACGCGGGTTGATCCGGATCGTCGCATCGTCCACTTCGACTAGCCCGTCATCCTGCATGACCTGCAATTGTTCCAGTTCATTCGAAAAATACCGCGTAAAGTCGATTTCATACCGCACATCTATGGCGTCCATATCGACGCGGAAATTGCATATCAACTCCGTGATCACCGTGCGCCTCAGACGGTCATCCGCATTCAATTTTACACCCCGCACGATGGGAAGCCTGGCAGCGTCGATGGACCGGTGATAATCTTCAAGACGCACATGATTTTGAGCATAGTTTCCACCGACCTGGCCGATGCTGCTGGCGCCGAGCCCGATCAGGTCGCAGTCCCGATGCGTGGAGTAGCCCTGAAAATTTCGGTGCAGGGTGCCATTTTTCTGGGCCAGGGCGAGTTCGTCCTCGGGTTGTGAGAAATGGTCCATGCCGATGTATAGGTAGCCCGCCGCCGACAATCGCTCTATGGTCATTTTGAGTATGTCGAGTTTTTCCCGCCTCGAGGGCAACTCCGACGGGTCGATCTGTTGTTGTACCTTGAAACGCTGGGGTAAATGCGCGTAGTTGAACACCGAGAGGCGGTCGGGGCGGACGCGGATGATCGCATCCAGGGTGCTTTCGAATCGCTTTGGAGTTTGCCTCGGTAATCCATAGATCAGATCCATGCTGATAGACTTGAAGCTGTGTTCCCTCGCTGCCGAGAATACCCCGAGCGTCTGCTCGAACGGTTGAATGCGGTTTACAGCTGATTGTACATCCGGGTCGATGTCCTGAACTCCGAGGCTTACCCGATTGAACCCCTGTTCACGCAGGAATCCGATGTCCCCGGGACCTACTTCCCTGGGATCGAGTTCAATGGACATTTCCGAGGCTGCATCGTTGGCGAAGTTAAAACAGGACCTGAGTTCGTCCATCAGCATCTGCATCTGTGCACGGCTGATAAACGTGGGCGTGCCGCCCCCCCAGTGCATCTGTTCCACTACTCTGGACGTATCCAGGCGGTCAGAGATCAACCGGATCTCACCTAGCAGCCCGCGCAGATACGGCTCGGCGCGGTTTCGGTTGGCCGTGATGATCTTGGTGCACGCGCAGTAGAAGCAGACGGTGCTGCAAAACGGAATGTGGACATAGATCGACAACGGCAGTGGATTCCCACCGTCGTTGGAGCGCGCGATCCAGCCCAAGTATTGTTCTTCGTCCAGGGGGTGAAATTGCGGTGCGGTGGGGTACGAAGTGTAGCGCGGTACGGTGGTGTCGTACCGTTCCAAAAGTGTCTCATCGAACAGTTCGGAATGCTGGCTAGCCTGCATCTTGCTCCCCGATAGGAAGACGGCTGTCGCTAGCCGTGGATTTGATCGAGCCGGTCATTTCGGTGTATTTGAACAAAACATCAATGCCATGCAAAAATTCATGCGCCCTGGTGCCCTATCGGGGCTAATGAGACATCAGTACCGGCACGGTCATGTGTTCGAGCAGGTGCCGCGTGACGCCGCCGAGAATTTTTTCGCGCAAGCGGGTATGTCCATAGGCGCCGCAGACAATGAGTTCTGCGGAAACATCCGCCGCATGGGACAGCAGCATGTCTGCGGTCGGGATCTCCTGGTTGTGCAATCTGCTCAACTCCACATTTATTCCGTGCCGGGAAAGGTAAGTGCGCACGTTTCCACCGTCGTTTTCATCCGGCTCGTGCTTGGGGTTGATCCATAGCAATTCGACCCGCCTCGCCTTGCGCAGAATCGGCAGGGCATCCTTTACCGCCCGGGCAGACTCCCGCGTGCCGTTCCACGCGACCAGTACGGTGCTCATCAGGTCGTAGCTGTCCTCGATGTACGGGACCACCAGGCACGGCCTGCCCGCTTCGATCAGAACGTGCTCCACGACACCCGGATTCGCGTCGCTGGGATCGGCAGGGTTGTACTGGCCGAGTATCGCCACGTCGGCGCAGTGGGCGTGGCTGCAAAGAGAGCTGACGATGTCGCCCTCCACGGCGCGCCAAGACGTTTCGACGCCGTAGCCGGTATTCAAGTTTTCCAGAAGCTTTTTTGCCTTGCTGGAATAGTTCCGGCCGGCCTGTCTTACCGCTTCGATGATGTCGGGGCCGACGGGCGCCTCCGCATATACCGGGACGGTGTAGGACGGCGTGATGTGAAGCGCCGTCAGATGAGCGTCGAAAGCCTGCGCCAGATCCAATGAAATAGCCAGCCTGTTTCTGCATGCCACGCTGGTATCGACCTGAACCAGAATACTTTTCATTTGTCTCTTTCTCTCACTCCCGTCTACGGTGGGGCCACAATAAGGTGCCGACCGGATTGCGTCAATGACCCAGGTCAACCCTGCGACTGCTTTAACCCGCACATTGTACCTGAACGCCTGGCCGGACCCGCTCTGCGTGATCACTCGCATAATGCAGGCTGGAGGGTGGATTTTTACTCCGATTTGCCTTGAACGCCATATCGGATTTCCCTACTATCATTTCAGAGCGGCAGCGGTACAGCGAAGAAACAAACGTGAACTCATGGTAGACGATCAATTCAGCTCAACAACAGATTAGGAAGACGAATGAAAACAAACTCTGTGCACTGTATGGTTTTTTGCGGTTTGTTGTTGTCAGCGGCTGCCGCCCATGCCCAGAACCCCGGTCTGGCTGACCAATTTCACGCTACCACGCCACTGCAACGCGCCGAGGCCCAGACGGAGGTGCTTGCGGACGTACTTCAACTGAGCCCGGAGCAGACCGGGGAGTTGGTGGAGATCAACCTGAAATACTCCAAAAAGATACAGAGGCTCATCAACCAGGGTGCGTCAGACGCCATCCTCTACCATGAAATCCAGAAGTATTCGCAGGCCAAGGACGAACAGATCGTTGAATTGTTAACCAATGAGCAGGCAGAACGTTACGCTGAATACAAGGCTAAACTTCGTCGTATTATCGAAGACGTGATTCAGCGTCGAAACCGCTGAGCAGCCCGTGCCGGTTCGGGTGAGCTATGGAAATTTGCGCAAACACCATCATAGTGGAATAGATGCTGAAGGCTCGGGGTTGGCGGGAGCTGTGGTCAATATGCCAGGATCTGTTCAAAATGCGGCGTAAGGACATATCGATGCCGGTCGCGGGCATCCGTATCGCATTGTTGGTGCTCGCCATTGTGTCACAACCAGTGGCGAGATCAGCAGGGGATGCAGAACTTCAGTCGGCGAGGATCAGTCTGGGTGCGGCACGGGACGCATTGTCCGCCGCGTCCGTCGAGTTCAGATCCATGCTGTCGCAGGCTGGGGCAAGCGAGTCGGAAACAAAGGACTACCTGGCATATCTCGGCCGGCTAAAGCGTTCGGTATCTGCAAATTGCAGGGTCGTGCTGGATCTGAAACTGGAAATCGGTGATTCGAGTCCGGAGCCGGGTTGCAACCCGGATGATCTGAAGCCGGCGGGTCCGGTGTCCTTTCCGGGCGAACGCACGGAAGAGGAACGCATTGCGGGCCTCGAAGGGCAGTTGGGCAAATCCATGTCGGAGTTCGATGAATTACTGCTGCGGGAAATGGATGAACTGCAGCGTAAACGCTCGGGTTCTCCAGACGAGTCCGGCGGTTCCGGCACCGCCGGTGGCCAAGGTGAGGGGGCGACGTCGGCGGATGGCGGTGCCAAACCTGACGGTCGGCAGGGATCCCGGCAGGGGCACGAGCAACAAGGGGATGAGCAGCCGCAAGGTAAAGAAGTCGCCTCCCAGGCGGAACCGGGCGAGCAGCAGACCGGCGCCCATGGCGGCAGCCGTCAGAGCGGAGCCGATGGGTCCCGGACGGCGACCCGCGATGCTCCCCCCTCGGCTGGTGACGACGATATTGTGGCTCGGCAGCTGCGCGAAGCGGCCGAAAAGGAAACCGACCCGGTATTGCGGGAAAAACTGTGGGAAGAGTACCGCCGCTATAAAGAAAAACAGAAGGCGCAGCCCAAAAACCTGAATTGACATGAACCGTCAGCAGACAACTCGGACATCCTTGCTCGCCGTTTTACTGGCGGGCGCTGTAGCGGCGTGCCAGACGGTGCCCGAGGCGCCGCACGTGCCCGACACCCTGATCAATAACGCCCAAAGGGAGGTGCCGGAAAGTGAGCTTCTGGACGTGGGCGTATTCGTTCTCGACCCCGGTCCTATCAGCGACGACGACAGGGAGAAGGGCGTATCCGAAGAGGTTCGGAATGCCGAATCGCGCTACATTGCCATCCACCTCCGCGACACCATTCAGCAAACCGGGCACTGGGGTGCCGTCAGGGTCCTGCCCGGCCAGTCCGAAGCCGCAGAAATCATCGTTGCCGGACAGATCGACAGGTCGGACGGGGAGTCCCTGGTATTACAGATCCACGCCTACGATGCGAGCGGCACCAAGTGGTTCAGCCGCAAATACGAGAAACGTGTGCCGCAGTCCGTTTATAGTCAAAACCGGGAAAAAGAGGTTTTCCAGGATGTCTATAACCGCATCGCCAACGACCTGTTCCGGGAAAAATCGGGGCTGACTCAGGAACAGATCGAACACATACGGCGCGTCGCGCGGTTGCGCTTCGCCAGGTCGCTGGCGCCTGATGCATTTAGCGAACACCTGAACGTCGAGGATGGTTCGTACCAGATTCAAAGGCTCCCCGCGATAAACGATCCGATGATGGAGCGCGTGCTCGAGATTCGCGAGCGCGAGTACTTGATGGTCGACGTGATCAACGGGTACTACGACAACCTTTATGCCGAAATGGAGTCTCCTTATTTCGATTGGCGCAGGCTGAGCTCTGAGGAAGCTGCCGCATTGAGGGAAGTCAAGCGTAAAAGCACCCAGCGTTACCTCCTGGGAAGCGCATTGATCATCGGCGCTATCGCGGTGGAGGTGCTCGGAGGAGATGCGAATACCGATACGCTGCGCGATGTTATGGTCATTGGGGGCGCCGCATCGGTCAAAGGTGGCGCAGACCTGGGGGCGCAGAAGAGAATACACAAAGACGCGATTCGGGAGCTGGGCGAATCCTTTCAGGCGGAAGTCGCACCGATGGTGGTGGATATCGAAGGGCAGACCGCAGAGTTGACCGGTTCGGCGGAAGAGCAATTCATCAAGTGGCGGGAACTGCTCCGCGAGATATACCGAACAGAGACCGGGCTGCCCGTTCCCAATATCCAGACGGACGGGGAAACCCCGCCTGCCGAGAATATTTTCGTGCCGGCTGGAGACGAAGAGGGCGCACCCTCGAATCAGGGCGACAATGCCGCAATCAACTCCGGCATAGGCTGAGGAAAACCGGTCGGCTGGTGGAAGTGGACAGGGATAACGTGCCCGACGATCCCGGCGAGAAAAAAGGGATCTCCGATCAGCCGACGCGGCGGAAAGCAAAATCGACGCGACGATCAGGCATTCGCACGGTTCTGCTCATTGCCCTCGTTTCATTATTGGTGTTGGTGGTTGCGGTGATCTGGATTTTACCCGGCTACGTCGATCCCGTGACCCGGTTAGAAGACGATGACGCAGGGGCGCGAAAGGTTGACGCCACACCACCATCCGAATCGGAGACCCGTCGTGCCAGGTACAAGCGCGAAGCGGAAAAAGCATTGCAGCAGTACCTGAAACGACAAGCCGTTATGGAGGCACGGGAGGTGTCGATCTGGGGTGGACCGGAGTACGACAACGCGCTCCAGGCCGTGGCGGAGGCGGATGCATCCTTCGCCATCGAAAGTTTCGAGCAGGCGAAAACAGGATACCAGGCAGCAACCCGGCTGCTGGAGGCCCTTGAGGAATCCACACCGGAGCGCTTGCAGAAGGCGCTGACCGAAGGTGAGATTGCACTCGAACGATTTGATGCGGATGCGGCCCGGCGCCAGTTCCAGATTGCGCTGGCGCTCGATTCGGGTAACGAGCAGGCCCGCGCTGGCGCGGCCCGTGCCGGGAATATTGAACAGCTCTCCCGCCTGTTGAACCGGGCCCGGGAGGCGGAGGCAAAGAACGACCTGGCGTCCGCGCACGCCCTGCTGGAACAGGCGGTCGATCTGGACCCGCTGGCGTCGGGGGCCCGGTCTGAACGGGACCGGGTCAGCGCAGAAATCGAAGCCCGGCGTTTTAGTAAACTGATGTCCGAGGCGCTAACGGCCATGGAAAACGGGCGGTTTGAAGCGGCCGGCCAGGCGCTGTCGGCGGCCGAGGCTATTCATGGCGATGCGCCCGGGGTGGCCGATGCCCGCGGGCGGCTGAAGCTCGCGGTTCAACAACAAAAGATAAGCGAACACAGAACGCGGGCTGAGAAATTTGCACAGGCCGAGCGCTGGCACGAGTCCTCGCGTGAATTGGACGCGGTGCTCGCCATAGATCCCCAGGCACAATTCGCGGTACAGGGGCTGGCGCAGAGCCGCCGGCTGGCGAAGCTCCACGATCAGCTCAACGCGTGGTTGCAGGATCCGGATCGCTTGCGCTCGTCACAGCCGAGAGCAAATGCGCGAACGCTGTTGGATGCAGAGGTATCGAACCTCGACAAGGGTCCGCGACTGCAGCAGAAATTCGACCAGCTTGCCGCCCTGGTAGCACTTGCGGAAACACCGGTAGCGGTAGCGCTGGTGTCCGATGGCTTGACGGATGTGACAATCAACCGGATTGGACGTTTCGGTAAATTCGAACAAAAGACGGTGCCCCTGTTGCCGGGTAAGTATGTGGTGCTGGGATCGAGAACGGGTTACCGGGACGTGCGCTTCGAGCTGAATGTACGCCTGGGATCCGCAACGCCGTCTCTGGTTGTCAAGTGCGGGGAAAGGGTTTGAATACCGTCACCGTTAAAACCGCTGACGGGCGAACGTTCAAGTGCCAGGAGTCGGACCGGATCGGAATCGGGGGACATGGTGCCGATGTATCCATCCCGGATGACCCGAGCAACAACCGGTACGCGTATATCGAGAACCGTGACGGTCACGCGTGGATCGTTCCGGCAACGCCCGCGATCGAATTGCGCTTGAACGAGACGGCCATTGACGAGCCCGCTCCACTACGTGGCGGTGACGAACTCGGGGTGGGTAATGTCAAGTATTCCCTGGACTACTCGGGTCAGATGCTCGAACTCGTGGAAAAGAAGTCCGGCCCAACGAGCGGTGCTGAAACAGGCAATGAACAAACCGCTCAAAGCCACGCGACGCGGCGGCACGGCATCCGGTCGGGACGCGTGCGATTGTTCAAGACCGTGCTGCTGGGTATTTTTCTCGTGCTCGTCATGGTTCTGCTTTTCGTGTTCGTTGCGACACCGATATCGGTTTCCGTAATACCCGAGCCCGAACGGTTGGAGATACGGGGGTTTCCCCCTCCCTTGCCGCTGCAGGACCGCTATCTGGCACTACCCGGAGACTACCGTATTCTAGCCGAAAAACGGGGCTTTGAATCGATGGACACATCCATCTCCGTGGTTCGGGGTGGATACACGGAGTTTCCTTTCGAGATGACAAAACTGCCGGGCCGGGTATCCATCTATTCCCGCCCGGACGGCGCGGACGTCAGTGTCGGCGAAGAATTTCTCGGTCCAACGCCGTTAATCGAGAAAAAGCTCGCGGCGGGTCCACGCCGTCTCGTACTGTCGAAGGAACGCTACCAGGATTCCGTAATGGAGATAGATGTCGAGGGCCTGGACAGGGAGCAGGTCTTTCGTATCGAACTGGCTCCTGACTGGGCGCCGGTCACGTTTCGCTCCGAGCCCGAGGGAGCATCCGTTATACTCGGTGATGAAATTGCGGGCGTCACCCCGCTAACCGTTGACATACTCTCCGGCGACCACCAGGTGGGTATGGAGCTCGAAAAATACCTACCGGAATCGATTGAATTGACGGTGGAGGCCGGGATCGCGATGGCGGCGCCGGTTGTACGGCTTACGCCGGTGCCGGCCAATTTGAGGCTGTTGACGAAACCGCCGGCGACCGTAACCGTTGATGGCGTTTACCACGGCGGCACTCCGTTGGATCTGGAGCTGTCGCCCTGGGAAAAACATGAAATTTCATTGGCCAGTGCCGGATATGAGACGGTCAAAAGGACCGTTGCTATGGAGCCGGGGGAGAGCGACGCCCTTTCCCTGGAGCTGGTTCCCTTATACGGTGTGGTATTCATCACGTCCAATCCGGCCGATGCGACCGTTGCCGTTGACGGCCGTGACATGGGCCCTGCCAGTCAGCGATTGCGACTGACTGCGAGGCAGCACACGCTCGAGTTCAGCAAGCCCGGATATGAATCGAAACGCATCGAGTTGACGCCGCGTCCGGGGGTGAGCAAGGAGCTGTCAGTGGAACTGAACCCCGTGGGCAAGACGCCGTCGCCGGTTGCCGCCAAGCCGGATTTGAATCGTACCGGCCAGGGCCAGGAGCTCAAGTTGGTAACGCCCGGCGAGTTCACCATGGGTTCCTCCCGTCGTGAACAGGGACACCGCGCCAATGAAAATCTTCGTCGCGTGGTATTGACCAAACCCTACTATCTCAGCGCCCGGGAGGTGACCAACGGTGAGTTCCGGCGTTTCAGGCCGGAGCATTCTTCCGGCGCCGCCTACGGGCGGAGCCTGGACCGGGACGATCAGCCCGTGGTCAATATCAGTTGGGAGGATGCCGTGGCCTACCTGAACTGGCTTAGCGCGCAGGACGGTCTGCCGCCCGCATATCGAAAAGACGGAGAAAGATGGGTGCTGATCCAGCCTCCTGCCAGTGGTTATCGATTGCCAACCGAGGCGGAGTGGGCGAGGGCGGCAAGGTTCATCGGATCCAAACCGAAAAAATACGCCTGGGGTGAGACCTATCCCCCTGCGGCCAGTTCCGAAAATTATGCCGATCGATCCGCGTCCTCTCTGTTGTCCTATACCCTGTCATCATACGACGACGCGAATCCGGTTGCGGCGCCTGTCGGCAGCTACAGCGCGAATGAGGCCGGATTGTACGATCTCGGTGGAAATGTGGCAGAGTGGGTCCATGACTTCTATGCCGTGTATCCCATGGAAACAAGCGCCGCTGCCGTGGACCCCAGGGGACCGGAATCCGGTCGTCACCACGTGGTGCGCGGCGCCGGCTGGAAAGACTCGACCTTGAGTGAGCTGCGGTTGAGCTACCGGGACTATGCCGCGAAACCGCGCAATGACCTGGGATTTAGGATCGCCCGCTATGCGGATTGAAAGAAACCTGCTTCTGCTGCTGGTGCTGACGTTTTTCGGAATGCATGCGTCGGCCCAAGACCAGGAACGGCCCCAGGATCCGGCCCTGGAAGCGGAACCGGAAGCGGTCGCCGGCGATGCGCGGCCGGAGGCTGGTGCGGCGGGGTCCACCGCGGGTGGGGGCAAGGGATCCGGGCCGCCGGCACGTTTCATACCCAGGGAGACCATCTCACCGGATAGCGTCATAGCATTTCCCGCGGACATTTAGCCCGTATTTCTCAACACACACTGCACCGTGAGCGAGAGAAGATGAAAAAAGCCATACCGATCGAATTCGTCTACCAGGTGTTTTCATTGCTGATCGCGATCATCATCGTGCACGCGGTATACGTTGCGGTGATCCGGCCAAACGCCAACGCATTCATGGAGCAGGAAGTCGCCCGAATGAAAGCGGACGCCGAGTACGTACAGCAGCGTTCCATATTCGTGGTGATCAGGGATTTCGAGCAGGAAGCATGTTTCATCCTCGCACTGTGGGCGTTCAGCATCATGGGATACAAGGGTCATGCCAGCTATCGCGAGCGAAAACTTCTCTACAACCTGGTCGATGGAGAAGACGAACAGCACGACGCCGAACTGGATACGGATAAGCTTACCCGCCAACTCGATGGGCTGCCGCCGCGAGCGAGGGAAGCACTGCTTCCGCGCGCTTTGGGCGCGGCCCTGCACCGCTTTTCGGCGACGGGAAATGTTCAGGACGTGTCCGCGGCTGCGCGGGAAGTCTGCCAGACCGAAGCCGATCGACTGGAATCGGAGTTGTCGATCATTCGTTATATCGCCTGGGCCATTCCTTCCATCGGCTTTATCGGGACGGTGAGAGGGATCAGTGATGCGCTTGCCCAGGCACACCGCGCTGTCGAGGGCGATATCACCGGTGTGACCCAGAGTCTCGGCGTGGCCTTCAATTCGACGTTCGTGGCTCTGGCCATCAGCATCGTGGTCATGTTCTTCGTACACCAGTTGCAGCTGGCCCAGGAGCGTGTGGTTCTCGAGACGGAAACCTACTGCGACCGCTACCTGATCCACCGGTTGAAACGATCACCGGCATGAAGTATGGCCCGTATATTGCACCAGGATCCCGGGGGGTGCGGTGAAACGTCGCAGAGAGGTCAGCGTTTTCGGGCTCTCGTTCCTGGACGTCATGTTCTGCGGCTTTGGTTCCGTCATCCTGCTGGTGATGATCATCAACTCCGATACGCTCGCCCAGCGCAAGGAAGTGCAACAGGATCTGCGCGGCGAGGTAATGAGGCTGGAAACCGAGGTGCGGATCGGCGAGGATTACCTCGTCGGGATCCGCAACACGCTGGAGGAAATCGATCAGCAGAACATCGTGGCCCAAGGCCGAACCCGGGAGGCGTTGTCGGACGTCGAACAGACCAAGATCGAAATTGCCGCGCTGCAAAAAATTACCTCCGCGCAAAGACAGCATATCAATCAACTGCAATCCGACCTGAAGCGGGTCGATGCCGAAAAGCAAAAGCTTTCAAGTGAGCGCGAGCAGGCCGAGAAACAGGGCCGCAGCGTCCGCCGGTTCATCGGCGCGGGGGACAGGCAGTATCTGACCGGGTTGAAAGTGGGCGGCAAGCGCATCCTGATTCTCGTCGATGCCTCGGCAAGCATGCTGGACGAAACCATCGTCAACATCATCAGGCTTCGCAATATGTCCGACGATGCGCGCCGAAATGCAGGCAAGTGGCGGCGCACGGTGCATACGGTGGAATGGCTGTTGAGTCAGCTGCCGGTGGACAGTGAGTTCCAGGTCATCGCATTCGATGTCGACGCTAAATTTCTTGCGGGTGAAGGAAAGTGGATGGCGGCAAGTCAGAATACGAACCTAAACCAGGTGATGTCCAGGCTGAACGTGCTGGTCCCCGGGGGGGGAACAAGCCTGTACAAGGCATTCGAGCGGATCAGGGGTCTCACGCCCAGGCCGGACAACGTGATACTGCTGACCGACGGTTTACCGACGGTCGGCCAGTCGGGAAATACCGGCGGCCGCGTAAGCGGAAAGCGGCGTCTCAGTCATTTCAAGCAGGCGGTCAGGGTGCTGCCCGGCGGCGTGCCGGTCAATTCCATCCTTTTTCCCATTGAAGGCGATCCCTTCGCAGCCAGTGAGTTCTGGAAACTGGCCGTGCGGAGCCGCGGCTCATTCATGAGCCCCTCGAAGGATTGGCCATGAGGCGCCGCCGGCAGGACACGCAGGTCTTCAGCATCTCTTTTCTGGATGTCGTGTGCTCCGCATTCGGCGCCATCATTCTGGTGCTGGTGTTGTCCAAGACCGGTGAACCCCGGGTGCTGGAGCGCGTCAGGGCGGACCTGAGCGGCGTCGTGGCCGATCTTCAGCAGCAGCTGTTCGAGATTCGCGGTGAGACCCGGATGCTCAATCGCGAGCTCCAGAACAAGACACCCCAGCTATCGGAATCGCAGGAGCAGCTAGCACGTCTTCTTCAGCAGCTGTCCGATCTCAAAGGAGAATTTCGAAACGCAACCCAGCAGCTGGAAACCCAGCGCCGGATAGCCGGCCAGCTCGAATCAGCCCAGCAGTCGCTTACCGAAGAGATGTGGCGGCTGCTGGGCGACAACTTCCGGCGTAGACCGGTGGATGCGCCAATTGGCGGCATTCCGGTTGACAGCGAGTACATTATTTTCATCATCGACACGTCCGCCAGCATGTTCAACTTCAGCTGGCGGTTGATGCAGGACAAAGTCAGAGAAACCCTTGATATCTATCCTTCGGTGAAGGGAATCCAGGTAATGAACGACATGGGTCAATACATGTTCTCACAGTACTCCGGCCGATGGATACCGGATACACCAGCGCGGCGAAAGGCCATCCTGAGCCGGTTGGCAAGCTGGAATCCATTCAGCAACAGCAGTCCCGTGGAAGGGATTACCACCGCGATCAGGACATTCTATTCGGCTGACAAGAAGATCAGCCTTTACGTGCTCGGAGACGAGTTCTCGACGGGCTCCATCGATCAGGTGGTCAAGACCGTGGACCGCTACAATCGCGCCGGCGAGGATGGATCCCGCCTGGTCCGGATCCACGCTGTCGGCTTTCCGGTCCAGTTTCTGCGAGGGGACGGTCTCGACGCCACGGGTATTCGATTTGCCGCACTCATGCGAATCCTCACAACGCGAAACGGCGGCACGTTTGTCGGCCTCGATCGGGTCGATCCCTGACAACGCCCGTGTGACAGAAATCCAGGTCGTAATTTTGACATGCGTCAAGACATCTCCGCCCCACCGTACGTATCCTATTCCAACCTGTTTTTTCATGAAACGGGATCTTGTTTCGAATTGATCCGGAGGTAAATAAATGAACACGAATATCTGGAATCCGTTCCGGGAAATGGAAGGCCTTCTCGACCGTTACAATCAGGCCACGGGGCGTGCGCTGGCCAGGAGTGAAGACGAGGGAGCCGTCACGTTCGCTGACTGGTCGCCCTCGGTGGATATAGAAGAAAGCGACAACAGCTATCTGATCAAGGCGGATCTGCCCGGTGTAAATAAGGAAGACATAGACGTTACTTTCGATAAGGGTGTGCTGGGGATCCGGGGAGAAAAACACGAGGAAAAGGAAACCGGTGAGAAAGGCAGCAAACGCCACCGCACGGAGCGATTTACCGGCAGATTTGAGCGCTATTTCACGCTGCCGTCGGAAATCAACGTAGAGGATATAGACGCTTCCTACCGGGACGGTGTGCTGTCACTGTTGATACCGAAAGCCCGGGAAGCGAAACCCAAGTCTATCGAAGTCGCCGTACGTTAAGAATGAAAATTCTTGTCCCCGTGGACGGCTCGGATAACGCCTTCAGGGCGATCGACCTGGCGTGCACGCTCGCCGGCGAGGGGAATGAGCTGTTATTACTCAACGTCGTTGGCCGCGGAGAGTTGCCCGAGGAATTGAAACGCTACGCCCGGGTCGAAAACATCGAAGGTCCACCGGCATGGCAATACGAACAGCTGATAGCTTCGGAGCTGCTCGGCAAGGCGGTGGAGCGTCTGCGGGGGCGAGGTTTCGAGAACATCGATACGTTTGTGCGTACCGGTGATCCAGCGAAAACCATCATTGCCGTTGCAAGGGAAACGGGTACGGAATTGATCGTCATGGGAAGCCGGGGCCTGGGAGCATTGAAAGGTCTGGCCTTCGGCAGTGTGTCGCAGAAGGTCTCTCACAGTGCCCCCTGCCAGGTTGTTACCGTATCTTGATATTCATCAATGCCCGAAACTGGCGGGTCTCTCAAAATACGTATCAACACAATCTTCGGGAATCTGGAAATGCCTGCCCACGTACACATCGACGCCGCTGATATCATCCGCTTCAAGCGGCAACTCGATATCGAACGGAATGCGCTCAAGGACGAGATGAATGCCGAGCTTTTCCAGGATGAACACGGGCAGGATCATCACCAGGTCATCGATAGCGTGAGAGACCGTGGCGACGAAGCGGTGGCGGACCTCTATGCCGATCTTGCGCTGGCGTCGATTCGGAGCCATGTCGATCGACTGCAGGCCATCGAAAACGCACTGTATCGGATCAACAAGAACATATACGGGCTTTGCCTCGATTGTGCGAAAGCGATCAGCAAGGCCCGGCTGGATGCCGACCCCGCGGTGCCCCGCTGTATAGAATGCCAGACCCTGATCGAAAGCAGGCCCAGCGCGAAGGATGTTACCCCGTCATTGTAAGCCCCCCAACCCTCTGGCAGAGGGTCCGGGTGAGGGCGGTCAACGCTTCACATGGCACGCCAGGCAACTCCCTGACAGTCGTCCCGCGAGATAGTAGTTCGGCGGTTCCGCCTCTACTGCCTTACGTGCATTGCGAACATCTGCTCGGAATTCCTCGATATTCTCGTCAATGAGCAGATGATTTGTCTGTCTTGACCCGGCGCCGAGAGTGAGGGCCTCCTTTTCCATGTTTCCCAGAAGTTCTAAAATCATTTCCCTGTTATAGCCCGCGATGTGTTCCTGGGAATCGAAAATATCGTTCATTGACCAGATGTATTTGCTCAGGCGCAGCATCGCATTCTCGACCTCGCTGTCTTCGATATACACCATGTCGGCGGGGTAGGTATGCATTTTTACTTCTGTTTCCGCGCATCCGGCCAAAAGCGGCAGCAAGACGCTGAAAAATGTCATCCGGGCAGACAAGTATGGTGTTGAGAACATATGTCTAGTAATCTGATTGTTGCGACCAGTTCTATCATACCCGCATAACATGCGATGTTTTTGATTTACATCAACAAGAGGCTGGTCCATACGACGTAGTTTCAAACGGCAATTGGATTGGAAAACAGTGATGAGCGATTTAATCTCGAAAATACACCAGGATCACATCAACATGGCGCGGATCCTCAAACTGATCTCCAGTGAGATCGATGCACTCGTCGCCGAGGAACCGAGAGATCTTGAAGTGCTGGATGATGCCATGCGCTACATGATCAACTACGCGGACAAGCTGCACCATCCCAAAGAGGACATCATGTTTCGACGACTGCAGGAAGCGGCGCCGGAGACGCGTGAACTGGTCGATGAAATTTTCAATGAACACCAGGACATCACCACCAAAGGATCGGAGTTTCATGAACTCGTACTCGCCGTGGAATACGGAGACTTCGTACTGCGCAAGGACATCATTGCCAAAGGCAAGGATTACGTTCAGACGCTGTATTCTCATATGCGCAAGGAAGAAGAAAATCTGCTCAGGACTGCACAGAAGCTGACTGAGAGCGAAGGTGGACTTGATCTGGGAGTCGAGGCGAGCGAGCTGATTGATCCCCTGTTCGGTGAAGACATCCGCAAGGAGTACCAGAATCTGTACGAACACATACTGAATCAGTATGGTGATGACTGGCGGCATCCGGCACATAGACTGGTGTGACGGCCGGCGCCTCGTCTGATTACCCGAATCCGGGCGAATCTTTTAAGCAAGATTTTCCAACCTCGACGCTGATCCGGTCGCTGTGTGATCCGTCCGTGTACGACCACACGGCGAGCGGCATCAGGGTGGTCGAAACCCATATATCCTGGATCATCCTGACCGGACCCTTCGCATACAAAGTAAAAAAACCGGTTTCACTGGGCTTCCTCGATTTCGGTACCCTGTCAAAGCGCAAGGCGATGTGCATTGAGGAGTTGCGCCTGAACCGCAGGCTGGCGCCGGAGTTGTACCTCGATGTCGTCGCCATAACGGGTAGCGAGACGGCCCCCGTCCTGAACGGAAGCGGCGCTGCCATAGAGTACGCGGTCAAAATGGTTCAGTTCGATACCGACAACGAGATGGCTGCGCTGGTTTGCAAAGGGCTGCCCATCAGCCTGATTAATGATCTTGCCAGTGGGTTGGCCGATTTTCACCTGAATCGGGCCCGGATCTGCAGTGACCAGGCATTCAGCACCCCCGCTCAGGTTGGTCAGCGGATCAAGGACAACTTCGTGGTTCTGAGGCAGAACTCGGATTCCGACCGCTTGCGTCTCCTCGATTATCTGGAAACTTGGGTAGATGCCCGGCTCGAGGACCTGGAGGAATCCATCGAGCGCCGTGGAGGCGACGGTTTCGTCAGGGAGTGCCACGGTGATCTGCACCTCGGAAACATGGTAGTGATCGGAGACAGGGTCCGCCTGTTCGATTGTCTCGAGTTCGATGTGCGGCTCAGGTGGATAGACGTCATTAGCGAAGTCGCGTTCGTCGTCATGGATTTCGACTATCACGGATGCAGCGAGTACGGCTACCAGTTCCTCAACAGGTATCTGTCCGTTACCGGAGACTATTCAGGCCTGGAACTGTTGCCGTTGTACCTGGTCTATCGTGCCATGGTCAGAGCCAAAGTTGCGAGCATACGCAACCAACAGTCTTCGAAGCGGTGCGGATTGGTGCCGGAGGTCGGTGGTCATCTGGAATTGGCGGGGCAATACCTCAACGCCCGTCATCCCCGGCTTTTCATTACGCACGGCTACTCCGGTTCAGGGAAAAGCTGGTGGTCCGAAAGACTTGCACGCAAGCTGCCCGCGATTCACATTCGATCAGACGTCGAGCGGGATCGAACCGTTGCCGGCGCGGATGCGGAGCGATACAGTCCGGAGAACATTGCGCTTAACTACGAGCACCTGGTGAATGTGGCCGGGACCATACTGGACGCGGAATACTCCGTGATCGTCGATGCCACGTTCCTCAGAATCGAACAAAGGAACATGTTTTATACGCTGGCCGAAAATCGGGGCGTGGAGACGGTGGTCCTGGATATGCAGTGTGACGAGCGGTTGCTGAGATCCCGCATCGCGCAGCGGTTGGCGGCCGGCAGCGATCCGTCGCAAGCCACGACACTGGTCCTCGACATGCAGATGCGGCATGCGCAGCCCCTGTCCGAATTGGATAAGGCTCGCATCGTGACCATAGAGGCGGGCAAAAAATTAGATCCGGATGCGATATTGGGGCAAATTTCCGCCGTGTCCTGAGGTCGAATCGAGGGTATAATGCAGCGTTTTTTTGATACCGCCTGCCGGCCGCCGGTGTTGTTGCCCGGAACCCTGCTGGCGCACGGTCCGCGGGGTTCCGGCAACTCTTCTTTGTTCGAAATCAAGTGAAACTGAAAGTGGAAAACCTCGGTTGCGAAAGGAACGAGAGGCGGTTGTTTTCCGGCATGAATTTCCAACTCGAGCGGGGAGAGCTGATTCAGATCGACGGTTCCAACGGCAGTGGGAAAACGACGCTGTTGCGAATGGTGAGCGGTTTGTTGCCGATCGATGAGGGAACGATTTACTGGAACAATCGTCCAATCCAGAAAAATCGAGCAGACTACATGTACGAAATGTCATTCGTTGGGCACAAGAACGGCATAAAGGACGAACTTACCGCCGAGGAAAACCTGACAATGGATCGAACCCTGACCGGTCAACCATCGGGTGTTTCGGAGACCCAGGCCCTGGGGCGGCTGGGTATCGCGCATTGCCGGCAACAGCTCTGCCGTCATCTGTCGGCAGGCCAGCGGCAGCGGGTCTCTCTTGCCAGGCTGCTGATCTCGGCCGCCAGATTGTGGGTGCTCGATGAACCGCTGACGGCGCTGGACCGTGACGCGCAGGGAATCGTCCGTGAACTGCTGGTCGAACACATGACGTCCGGAGGCATGGCGCTCGTCACGAGTCATCAGAATATAGAGTGGCGGTGGCATGCGCAACGTACCGTCAGACTCGGGGAAAGTCGGGGCCCGGATGGATAGTATTTACCTCCCACTGGTTCGCCGGGACCTCACGCTCGCCACGCGCACTCCCAGCCAGTGGATCAACCCGCTGCTTTTTTTCTTGATCGCCGTCAGCCTGTTTCCGCTGGGCGTGGGGCCAGATCCAAACAGGCTGAGTGAGATCGCGGCCGGGGTTATCTGGGTTGCGGCATTACTGGCCACCATGCTGTCCCAGGACAGTTTGTTCAGAACCGATTTCGAGGACGGCTGCCTGGAGCAGATGTTGACCAGTCCGCATCCGGTCATACTAATAGTTGCCGCAAAAGTCTCGGCACACTGGTTGTTGACCGGACTGCCGCTGATCCTGTTGTCGCCGCTTCTTGCCGTATTGATGGGTTTGTCATTCGACGGCTGGCGCGCGCTGTTTTTCACACTGATGCTGGGTACGCCCATCCTCAGTCTGCTCGGCGCCCTGGGCGCCGCTCTGGTCGTCAGCGTGAAGCGGGGTGGTGTGCTGCTGTCATTGCTGGTGCTGCCCTTGTGTATACCGGTGCTGATTTTTTCCACTACCGCTGTGCAAACCGCCAGCGTCGGCTTGCCCATCGAAGGCCATCTGTCCCTGCTGGGCGCGCTGCTGGCACTTTTCGTAACATTGGCGCCCGTTGCCATAGCCGGGGCCCTCAGCGTTACCGGCGGAGGGAACTGATACATGTGGGCATGGATACACAGATTCGGATCGCCCAGATATTTTTACGCATTCGCCGGCAAGCTGCTGCCCTGGCTCGCTGTTCCCTGCATCATCCTTTTTACGGTCGGGCTGTATTTGGGTCTGGTGGTTGCGCCGGGCGACTATGAGCAGGGTGAAAGCTACAGGATCATCTATGTCCACGTCCCGTCGGCGTGGATGTCCATGTTTGTTTATGTGCTTATGGTGGTTTTTGCCACGATTGGCCTCATATGGCGGGTAAAACTCGCGGAGGTAATGGCAACGGCATCGGCACCCATCGGCGCTTCTTTTACGTTTCTTGCACTGGTAACCGGATCTATCTGGGGTAAACCCATGTGGGGCACGTGGTGGGTGTGGGACGCAAGGCTGACCTCCGAACTGATACTGCTGTTTCTGTATTTTGGCTTCATGGCACTACAATCCGCCATCGGTGATCGGCAGACGGCGTGGCGCGCCGCTTCCATTCTGTTGCTGGTCGGCGTCGTCAATATTCCCATAATCCACTATTCGGTGGAATGGTGGTATACCCTCCACCAGCCCGCCACCATTGCGAAATTCGACAAGCCATCGATACACGTGAGCATGTTGATCCCCCTGCTCGTCATGGCGGTTGCCTTCAAATTGTTTTATTTTACGGTCCTGATGTCTCGTGTGAGAGCCGAAATACTGCAGCGCGAGCGCAGAACGAACTGGGTAAGGGAACTGGTGAGCGGTGGAGAACTATGACGGAGTTTTTTGCAATGGGTGGCTATGGACTTTACGTGTGGAGCGCTTACGGATTGAGTCTGTGTGTGCTGGCTTTGAACGTGGTCGCGGCACGACTCCGCAACAAGGCTGTCAGGAAGGAAGTGAGAAAATTCGTAGTCGGATCGTCATGAGAACACGTAGAAAACAACGCCTGTTCATGGTGGTTTTTCTGTTGCTGGTCTATCGTCAGCTTCGCTTGGTATTGCTGGCGTTGCTTCCGCTTCTGTCGGCGGTGCTCGCGGCTGCGGCGGTGGTGTCTGCGGTCTATGGGCTGTTGCACGGGATCACCGTCGCTTTCGGCGTTACGCTGCTGGGCGTCGCCGTCGACCCAGGCGGACGTGCTGCGGACGATCGCCTCGCTACGCGCTCGGGCGGAGCTGGAGGCGGTGGCCATCTCGCGGTGATGCAAGGCGTACAGCGCGATCGCGGCGAGGGCCACGAGCACGCTTCCAAGGCCCCATGTCCAGCGCGTGCGCAGACTCTTGAATTCGGGCATGTCAAGAAACCCCTTTCCCAGTCCCCGGTGTTCTCGGTCCACCAACGGTCTTCCCCACCAAGCCTGCCCTTCGGCCTCCTCGCGCCAGGATCATGAGCCGCGGATGTTGGGGGATGGTCAATCCTGGTCGGCGGCCGTGGACGAAACGGGCGGCTTACCGCGGACGGGAAGCGACTTCCGGACCGCGACGCGGGCGTCAGCATCCGGTAAGCTCCCGCCCATGGCCCTCTTCGCGAAGAAGCGACTGACCGACTACGCCGACTGCGCCGGCTGAGCGGGCAAGCTCCCGCAAGAGGGAATCGCACAGGTTGTGCGTGACTTGCCCACGTTCGACGACCCGAATCTGATTGTCGGCGCGGAAGGGTTCAGCGACGCCGGTGTCTATCGCTTGCGCGATGACTTGCTAATCGTGCAGTCGCTTGACTTCTTTCCGCCATTGGTCGATGACCCCTACCTGTTCGGCCAGATTGCGGCGGCGAATTCGCTGAGCGACATTTACGCGATGGGAGCTCGGCCAACGACGGCACTGAACATCGTGGGTTTTCCCGACG
>Ga0209456_10000137_pt1 | contig 39542 bp, 36 predicted proteins | sample COG_11_FD_184755 | JGI IMG/M metagenome (GOLD analysis project Ga0209456, IMG submission 184755) | Pelagic marine sediment microbial communities from the LTER site Helgoland, North Sea, for post-phytoplankton bloom and carbon turnover... | ecosystem: Environmental > Aquatic > Marine > Neritic...
CTCGGGATGGGCAGCACAGGGAGTGGGGGGCGAGCCCCCGCGTGGTTCGACGTACAGAGCCAGGCGAGCGGGTACCCCGCGACCGAGCACGCCCGTCCCGTGCCGTTCTCCGATCGTACGGTTGCCATGATCAGCTGTGTCGCGTTCCGCCGTCCCCGGTACGTCCGTACTACTTTGGCAGCTTCGGCTGTTCGAGCGTCCCGCCGCAATCCAGCGCGCCGAGGAACGCCACCAGGGATGATAGCTCCTCTGCACTCATCCCCCGGTCGGCCATTAGCGGCGTCTTGTTCTTGTTGTCGATGCCACCGGTCGCCATGACCTTCACAGCTTCGGCCAGAGTCGCCGCCGAGCCGTCATGGAAGTACGGCGCGCTCTTGGACACATTGCGGAGCGACGGAACCTTGAACGCGGCCCAATCGGTATCCTGGCCACTCACCTTGGAGCGACCGACGTCGACTTGGTCATCGGCCTTGCCAGCCGTCCCGATCCCAACGTTGTAGTAGAGCCCGCCTGGAACGCCCATTGCGCTCGAGAACAGCGGGGGCGTATGGCACACGGCGCATTGGCCCTTCCCCATGAACACCCCCCAGCCGGCCTTCTGTTCGTCGGAAAGCGCGCCATCATCGCCCTTGGCGTAGCGGTCGTACGCGGTGTCGTCGCAGACGAGCGTGCGTTCATATGCCGAAATCGCTTTTGCAATCGTGTCCGGCGTCACGCCTTCATCCGGGAACACCTTCTTGAACTGCTTCTTGTAGCCTTTGATCTTCGCGATCTCCTCCGCCTTTGCAGCGAGGTTCTCCTTGCCAACCCCCATGTTCCCGCCACCCCAGGCGCCCTTGGCCTGCGCTTCGAGGCTCCCCGCGCGACCGTCCCAGTAGAACGCCTCGAAGTACGCCGTGTTCCAGATCACGGGGCTGTGCCGCGTGAGTGGCTTTTCCTTCGCACCTACGGCGAGCGGCGTCTCTCCGCCATTCCCCTGCTCGTTCTGGTGGCAGGAGTAACAAGAGCGCGACCCATCGACGCTCAGACGCGCGTCGAAGAACAGTTGATGACCCAACGCGACTTTGTCCGGCGTCTGAGGATTGTCCTCTGGGATCTTCAACTGCGGGAAAACCGCGGGAGCTGCGGGAGGCTCGACTTTTTCTGCCGGCACTTCCGCTGGCGGCGCCGCCTTCTCCTCGGTGGGCTTGCTCTTGCATGACGCGAGGCCAACGGCAAAAACAACGACAAGACAGGCCGCAAGAGCCCGCCACGTGCTGGATGTGTTCGGCATGACGCGATTATCGGGACAGCTTCCATCCATGGCAAGTGGAGATAACGGCCCTCGCCGACCTGAAGGCCGGCCACGTCAGGGCTCTGGCGGGGCAAGTCGCTCCGCCAACCCCCGTGCCTCGACGATGTTGTCCTCGATCGAGCAGTAGGTCCAGGCGCCATAGCGACCGATCGAATGAACGTCCTGCGCGGCGAGCAGCCCCCTCTTGGTCGCGGCTTCCACGGTCGATCTTGTCGTGATATGAACGTAGGCGGGGTTGAGGAGCACGTCGTGAGATGCGACGAGTGTCTGATTCCGGACCACGCCGCAGGTCTGGAGGTCGGCCAACGCCTTTGCTTTCAAACCGCCGCGCTCGGCGTCGGAGAGCTCGGCGTCCCAAGGCAAGCCAACCTCAACGTACAGGCTCATGCGGTCCGAGCCGAAGATGTTGTCGTAGAAGCCGACGCGATAAAATGAAAGGTCGCGCTGTGGGTAGTAGATCCAATGCACGTCGGGTGGCCCCTTGCTGTCGAAGCCCAGGTTGAACACCTGCACCTTGTTGTGGCTGAAGATCGCGGGGTCGTACCGAATCCCGCACATGTCGAGCAGCGATACCAGCGGGGCGCTGCTGATCAGGACGTCGTAGCTGATCTGACGTTTGCTCGTCGTGGCGAGCTTGGCTGCGAGATCGATCTCGAGGACACGTTCATCCAACGCGATTCGCTCGGCCCGGACGCCCTGCGCAAGCGCGTCGATGTATTGAACCGCCCCACCCTCCGGATACGTAAACGTTGCATTGTAGCCGTCGGCGCTCGGCGCGTCGCTGGTACCGAGGATTTCTTCGACACTGGCGTGCGGAAAAAATCGGCCCATCGCGTCCGGGTCGAGCGCGGCCAGATTCATGGCGTAGAGCTTCTCGTTGTACGGGATGAGGAACTTCTCGGCGATCCCCCGGCCATAGCGTGCGTAGAGCATCTCCTTGAAGTTGCCGCCCTGCTCGATCGGCCTATCACGAAGGTCCTGGACGCATTGCTCGTATTCCGCTTGGGGAAGCTGGTGGATGTTCTTCTGAAACGGAAAGTCGACGAATCGGTCCGCGTACCAAATGCGGCTGTCGCGTTGCACACGAAGGATGTGCTGACGGCCCATCCGAGCGACCAGGTATTCCTCGATCGCCGGGTGACGAAAATGAAAGAAGTGTCCGGCATAGTCCCAGACGAAACCGTCGCGCTCGACGGTGCGGCAGTAGCCACCGATTTGCTCTTCGGCTTCGACGATCCAGTAGTCGTCGTCGCGCAACCAATCGGCAAAGGCGAGGCCGCTGACGCCAGCTCCGACGATCAGGTAGCGCGTACGCTCCACGCTACGGGCTTACCACATCGGAGGCAGCGGCGGTGAACCCCCGAACGACTCGGATGCCGTCGTCGGCTCGCCGCCCGAGAGCCACCGGCTCGCCGTTCGGCGCAAAAAGCGCCAACGACTCCTCGTCCGAAGCCTCCCGCCAGCCAGCGCCGATGATGACCTCAGGAGAAATCGGCCTGCCATGGCGTGCATGCGCGACACCTTCGTCGCTGAGCTCGACTCGCCGCAGCACGCCGCAGGCCTCCCTCATTGGAATCAACCGCGCGGCGATTCCCTCGGCGCTCATCTCATCGCCGTACAGCGCATCGGCGACGGGGAAGACACCGCTTGCGGTCCGCCGCAGCCGCGTCACGTGCCCGACCGTTCCAAGCGCCCGGGCCAGGTCGCGTGCCAATGACCTCACGTAGAATCCCTTGCCGCAATGAAGGCTCAGGGCGAGCATATCCTCTTCGAGCGCGTCGACGGTCACCTCATAGAGCTCCACCTCACGCATCGGCGCCTCGACGTCCTCGCCCCGGCGCGCGCGGCGATGAAGCGGCGTGCCACGCAGCTTGATCGCGCTCAGCTTTGGCGCCTCTTGCGGATGACGTCCGATGAATGGCAGGAGCGCTTGCTCCACGGTAGCCGCGTCGAGCGGCGGCACTTCCGCGGTCTCGACAATCTGCCCATCCGCATCGAGCGAGTCGGTTTCCGCACCCAGCGCGATGGTCACTTCGTAACGCTTGTCGTCGGACTGAAGGTGAGAAACGAGCTTCGTGCCCTCTCCAATTGCCACGACCAAGACCCCCGTTGCGAGCGGGTCGAGCGTCCCTGCATGACCGACGGCGCGCTGTCCCACCGCTTTTCGAACACGCTGCACCACGTCATGGGACGTGCACCCGGCCGGCTTGTCGACGATCAAAACGCCGTTCATCCGAAGTGCTTGGCGAGCTCGGCTCGCAGCCTCTGCTTGGCTTCGTCGATCGAAATGTCGAGTTGGGTCGCGGCGGCGGCTCGATGACCGCCCCCATTGAGAGCGGCCGCGATCACCGAAACGTCGGCATGGCCGCTCGAGCGAAGGCTGATCTTGGTCTGGAGGCGCTCGCCCGCTGCATCTCGAACCGGCCACTCCCAGAGCAAGGCCCCAATCTCGGCACCGTCGACGCGGCGCGCGTAGTTGACCATGCCTTCGACCATGTCGTCGTTCGCACCGCAGATTTCGAGCATCTCCCGGGTCACCCGCATGATTGCGACGCGGCCGTCGAACTCGGTTTCGAGGGTCGCGATGATCGAGGCGAGCAGTTGGAGCCGCGCAGGCTCCCAGCGCTCGAACAGCTGATACGCCACCTGCCAAGGGTCTGCGCCTTCCTCGATGAGTCTTGCGCCCAAGCGCAGGGTTTCCGGCCTCGTGGTCGAGTAGCGGAATCCACCCGTGTCCGACAGGATGGCAGCGTACAAGGGGGTCGCCGAGCCCTCTGGAAGCGAGGTCAGGCCGAGCTCGTCGATCAAACGCACGACGACCTCTCCGGTCGCCGCGGCATCGGTGTCTCGAAAAACGATGTCGCCCACGTCGTCGTGAGCGTGATGGTGGTCTACGATGACCACCGGTCCGGTGACCTCGGGTTCTGGAAACCCCGGCGGCAAGAGCGCCTTGGCGGCGATGTCCATGACCCAGGTCGCGTCGAAGCGCGTGCCCTCGAGGACCTCGGCGATACCCTGCTCGCCTTCCATCAAGAAGAGCAGCGAATCGGGAATCGCTTCGGGCATGAACAGCGTGGCTTCCTTGCCGATCACGCGAAGGGTCCTGATGAGCCCAAGCGCCGAGCCGAGCGAATCCGCATCCGGCCGCCTATGACAGGCGACCAAGAAGCGATCACCGTTGCGCACAACCTCGAGTGCCTTCTCGATCATTTAGACCCTTCCGTTCCGGCGTCCGGCTCTTCTCGAATCTCCTCCAGTATGGATTCGATCCGAAGCGCCGAGTCCACGACGTCATCCCAATAGAACTCCAACGACGGCACGTGGCGAAGCTGCAACCGCTGCCCGATCTCCCGGCGAAGAAAGCCGCTCGCGCGTCGTAACGCATCGACTACGGCGTCCTGCCGGTCGGAGCCGATCTCTTCCAGCACGCGCACATACACCCGAGCGATGCTCAAGTCGTCGGTCAACCGCACCGCAGACACGACGACGTCCTTGGCCGCAGGGTCACGCACACTCCCACGAAGCAAGAGCTCCATCAGCTCACTCCGAATGCGCTCGGCAACGCGATCCGCTCTTCGAAATCCCTTTTGCGCCATCGTTCAGTCCGTCCAGCCCCCGAGCTCGCCCAGGGAAACCAGCTCCGTCGACCGATCCAACACGACCGCCTCCGCCGACCCTTCGACGAACTCGGCGATCGAATCGAGCATCGCGTTCGCGTGGCGACGGTCGCCGGACACCACCGCAAAGCCAAGCGTGGCTCGCCGATGTGCGTCTTGCTGCGCCACCTCCGCCACCGACACGTTGAACCGATTGGCAGTACGATCGAGAACCTTGCGAACGATCGAGCGCTTGGCCTTCAGTGAGGTCACGCCCGGCAACGAAAGCGAAATCTGGCACACGCCAACCACCATGTTTGGACCTCTCGGCGCTCAGCTCACTCGAGAGTCGCCTCGACCTGCTTCTCTTCGTAGCACTCGATGATGTCCTGCTCTTTGACGTCGTTGAAGCCCTGAAGACCAATGCCGCATTCCATGCCGGCTTGGACTTCTTTGATGTCTTCCTTGAATCGCCGAAGCGACCCCATCGGTCCTTCCCAGACCACCACGCCGTCGCGCACGAGTCGTGCACGCCCGCCGCGATTGATTTTGCCTTCGAGTACCATGCAGCCCGCGATGGTGCCGATCTTCGGGATACCGAATGTCTGCCGAACCTCCGCGTTGCCCAGTTCCTCTTGGACGATCTTTGGGGCGAGGAGACCCTTCATGGCCGCCTTCACCTCGTCGATGGCCTCGTAGATGACGCTGTATGTTCGGATCTCCACGGCCTCTTTCTTGGCGGTCGACGACGCCTTGCCTTGGGGCCTCACGTTGAAACCGAGGACGATGGCTTGCGATGCGCTCGCGAGCATGACGTCATTCTCCGTGATGCCGCCGACACCGGTATGAATGACATTGACCTTGACCTTCTCGGTCGCCAGGTCGGTGAGCGAGCTCTGGAGCGCCTCCACCGAGCCCTGCACGTCGGCTTTGACCACGAGCCGTAGCTCCTGGACGTCGCCGCTCTGCATGAGAGCCTGGAACTGATCGAGACCCCGGAGCCCGCCCGTCGGAGCCGTGCTCGCGGTTCCCGGCTTCCTCCGCGCCCCGGTCACCTGCTGGGCCTTGCGCTGGTCGGTCACCTCATAGAACAGGTCGCCAGCCGCCGGAAGCTCGGCCAAACCAAGCACCTCGACCGGCGTGGCCGGGCCCGCGCTCGGAAGCTGGTTCCCACGGTCGTCGGTCATCGCGCGAACGCGGCCCCAGGAACCGCCGGCGACGACGTAGTCGCCAGCATCCAAAGAACCGTCTCTAATCAAGACGTTGGCGACCGGACCTCGTCCGCGATCGAGATAGGCCTCCAGCACGACCCCCTCGGCGGGGATGCTCGGGTTCGCGGTTAGCTCGAGGAGCTCTGCCTGAAGCACAACGTTCTCGAGGAGGCCATCGATGCCTTCACCGGTGATGGCGGAGCATGGAATGAAGATGGTGTCCCCACCCCAATCCTCGGGTTGCAGACCCAAGGCGGCGAGCTCGTTCTTGACCGTGTCCGGGTTCGCCTCGGGCTTGTCGATCTTGTTGACCGCCACGACGATGGGCACATTGGCCGCCTGGGCGTGAGCCACGGCCTCTTTGGTCTGGGGCATGACTCCGTCGTCGGCCGCCACCACCAGGATGACGATGTCGGTCGCCTGTGCGCCACGGGCACGCATTGCGGTGAATGCTTCGTGACCCGGCGTATCGAGGAACACCACCGTGCCACGACTGGTGTCGACGCGATACGCGCCGATGTGCTGGGTGATACCGCCCGCCTCGCCAGCGACGACGTCGGCCTCGCGAATCTTGTCGAGGAGCGAGGTCTTGCCGTGGTCGACGTGACCCATCACGGTGACGACCGGAGGCCGATGCGCTCGGTCGCCGGCCTTGTCCTCGAACTCGCCGCGCGCATCACCGACGATTTGGTCCTCGCTCATCGCGACGTTCTCGACCTCGTAGTTGAACTCGCCGGCCAGCACCGCGGCGGTGTCTGCATCGAGCGTGCTGTTGATGTGGACGCCAGAAACGCCGAGCTCCATCAACTTCATCAGGACGTCGGTCGCCTTGAGGCTCATACGCTGCGCCAGCGTCTGGAGCTGAACGTTGTCATCGATGCGAATCAAACGCTTCTGCGCGCCTGGCACTGTGATTTCGGTCTGCTTTGGCTTCTTGCCCGGTTGCAAACGCTTCTTGCCGGGGCGCCCCTGTGGCCGACCGGTTGGACCGATCGACGAACGGCCGCGAATCTCGCGACGGCGAGGTGCGTGCTGCTCCCGCTGCGCCGCGTGCTCGGCAACGATGCGTCGGCGCGCGCCTTCCGATAGCGGTGTGGCGCTCGGTGCCTTGGCCTTTCCGCGACGCATGACTCCTGGCGGAAGTGCATCGTGAGCGAATCGACCTTGCTCGCCGGCCTCTTCGGCTGACTCTGGGGCCGGGGTCGGCGCTGCCGCTCGTGGCCCCCGCAGTGGCTCCGGTGCCGGCGTAGCAGGAGGTGCTGGAGCTGGCTCGGCTGCTGCAACCGGCATCTCGCTCGTGGTTGGCTCGGGCTCGGCGAAGTGATCCGGTGCAGGGGCCGGTGCTGCTGGCGGTCCGGGCTCGACCGACGGCTCCTCGGCGGGTGAGCTCGTCACTGCATCCGCGGCGGCCGGCTCCGCGTCCTCGGCCTGCTTGCGCCGCTTCCGGCGGACGACGGTCGGCCGAATGCGTTCTTCGACCATCGCCTCACTGCGGTCCTTACCAAGTGATCGTTTGATGCGGTCCACTTCGACCGGATCGAGGACGCTCATGTGATTGCGCACCTGGATCCCAAGAGTCGCGATTCGCTGGATCAGGTCGCGATTTTCGACCCCCAACTCCCGTGCGACCTCGTAGACTCGAACCTTAGTCATCCATCCTCCGATAGGGCCTCTATGTGCGACAGGCAATCGAGGACCGCCGCAGCGATACCCCGATCCGTCACCAGGAGGACGCCAAGCTCCGAGCGGCCAAATGCGTCCCCTAGGCTCGCCTTTGTCCCCCAAGTGGCCGACGCGCAACCAAGCGCCGTTGCAGCGTGTGCGAGCTTATCCCGGCGACCACGCGAATCCTTTGCGCGGATCAGCAGATCCCCTTTGTTTGCCTTCAAAGCGGCCCGAACCGCGTCGGTCCCGAGCGCCAAGCAGCGCGCGCGCTCGGCCGAGCTGAGCAGGCCAAGAGCACGCCGCTCGAATTGCTCGACCACCATGCGCTCGATGCTCTCGGGCTCAACCTGGGCAACTCCGCGAAGAGAGCGGGCCAAGCCCCCGCGCCGCGAAGCCGAGTGAATGCAGGCCCGTTTCGGATGCACCGAGACCCCCCGGCCAGCCAACCGCCGGCCGAGATCCACGGCCACGAAGGGTGCGCTCGGCCCGACGACTAGGCGCACGAGCTCGTCCCGCTCGGCCCGGCTACCGCACCCGGCGCACATCCGCCTCGATGCCTTGTCTCGTTCGCTCTTGCCCATGATGCCCAGCATCGACGCGTACCCCTACTTGGTCTCCTCCGGGGACTCGGACTCGTCCCCGGTGTCGGTCTCGTCCGCGCTCTCGGACTCGTTCCCGGTCTCGGAACCGGTCTCCGCCGCCGCTGCTTCTGCTTCCGCCGCTGCTTCTGCTTCCGCCGCCGCCGCTGCTTCTGCTTCCGCCGCTGCTTCTGCTTCCGCCACCGCCGCTGCTTCTGCCTCTGCTTCCAATCGAGCGGCCTCTGCCTGCGCCACCGCGATGCTCTCTTGCATCTTCACCTCGACGGGTGGCCACTCGGTCGTGACGAACGCGGCGACGGCAGCCTTGAGCGCCTGCGCCTTGGACGCCCCGAGCCCCGACTTGATCGCAAGGCGATCGGTGTCCTCTTCTGCAGCGATCAGATCAACCGATGCGTAACCATTCTGCTCGAGCTTGTCGGCGACGCGCGCGTTGACCCCGCGCACCAGGAGCAGCTTGTCGCGCTCGCTCGGCGCCTCCGTCAAGTCGGCCATCCCGGCCAAGCTTTCTTTGCGGAGGTCCTCCATGGCCTTGGCCGCGTCCTCGCGAAGCTTCGCCACGTCGTCCTCCGAGATTCCCGGCACCGACGCAAGCTCGCCTTCGCTGGCCTCGACGACCTCGTCGAGGCTTCGGAAGCCCATCCGGTAGAGCGAGTGCGAGATCTCCTCATTCGCGCTGAGACGCGACAAGGCGGCCATCGCCTCTTCCTCGATCTGCTTGAAGCGGGACTCGCTGACGATGTCGAGGCGCCAGCCCGTCAGCTGCGATGCGAGCCGCACGTTCTGGCCGCGACGGCCAATCGCAAGAGAGAGCTTCGAGTCGGGAACGACGAGCTCCATGTTGGAGTTCCCCTCGTCGATGACGACCCGCACGACCTCTGCTGGGGCAATGGCGTTACAGACGAAGCGCGCGGGGTCACGATCCCAGGGCACGATGTCGATCTTTTCACCACGAAGCTCTTGCACCACCGCCTGCACGCGCGAGCCTTTCATGCCCACGCAAGCACCCACGGGATCCACATCGGAGTCACGACTACTCACCGCGATTTTCGAGCGCGCGCCCGGCTCACGCGCAGCGGCGACGATTCGCACGATGCCTTCGTAAATCTCGGGAACCTCCATTTCGAAGAGCTTGACGAGAAGCCCTACGTCGGTGCGGGAGAGAATAATCTGCGGCCCTCGCGCCTCGCGGTCGATGTCCTTCAAGAGGGCCACGATGCGGTCTCCCGGACGGTAGCTCTCGCGAGGCGTCTGCTCACGCGGCGGCAACACGGCTTCGACGCCCCGACCGAGGTCGACGATGATGTTCGAGCCACGCTCGAAACGGCGCACGACGCCAGTGATGATTTCGCCCTGGCGGTTCTTGTACTCGGTGTACACGCGCTCGCGCTCCGCATCACGGACACGCTGAATGATGACTTGCTTCGCAGTCTGCGCGGCAATCCGTCCGAAACGACTCCTGCTCTGGTCGAGGCTCAGCAGCTCCCCGAACTGCTCGTCCTGCTTGCGCGCCTGGTCCCGGTCCTCGGGAAGGTAGAAAATTTGAAACCCGAGCTCCTCGCCGATCTCTGCTTCTAGGCCGTGCGTCTTCGCTTCCTCGACTGAGATCTCCTGCTCGCTGTTTTCCACCGCCTGCACGACGGTCATGTACTGAAATAGATCGACCGCCCCGGTCTCTCTGTTGAACCTCGCCTCGAGCTCGCGATCGGGACCAAAGGTCTTTTTCGCTGCCGTCAGAATCGCCTGCTCGGTGGCCTCCACCAGAATCTTGGCGTCGATGCCCTTCTCTTGACTGACCTGTTCAATCACATGCTGAAGCGAGAGCGTGCTTTGCTGCATAGCCATCTACCCACCTAGTTCGAGAATCTGTACACGAGGTTCGCTTGCGCGATGTCCGCGTGTGGAATCAAAACGACCTTGCCGTCTTGGTCGAGCTCGATGCTCTGATCGACGACCCTGAGCAGCTTCCCGCGGAAGCGGCGCTGCCGTTCAATTGGGGTTTGCGTTCGCAACTTGACCTCGCGACCCGAGAATCGTTCGAAGTCCGCGAGCTTCACCAGAGGCCGCTCGAGCCCCGGAGAGCTCACCTCGAGCCGAAACGCCCCGGAGGGGAGCAAGTCTTCATGGACGTCCAAGCTGGTCGAAACGTCGCGGCTGACGGCGGTGCAATCTTCCAGCGAGACCCCGCTACCGACTTCCGTGCCGGGGACGGCGCGGTCGATGATGACCCGAATCACGGCCCCTTTGGGCTCCCGCAGATACCGGACGTCGACCAGCTCCACGCCGTGGGCGCGGCAAATTGGGTCGATTAACTGCTCCAATGCGGTGACGAGCTGTTCGGTGGCCTGGGTCAATTTCTGCTCGGGTTCGCTAAACGAAAAATGGGCGGGCCGTGGCGGCCCACCCAAGAGAGGCAAACCAAATTTTCAGGCAGCCACGTACCACAACGCCCCACCTCCCGCAAGCAAACCGACCGCTTGATGCTTTGCGTCGTTGACAGCGTGAAAGGCATCTTGGTATGCCCCGTCGGTACCCCCGTCGGATCGGCGCGGGAGCAGGAGGAAAGCATGATGCGTTCGTTGAACATCGGGCACTGGGTTGCCCTTGTAAGCATGGCCGCTTTGGTGGCCAGTTGTGGGTCGACCCGTGAGTCCGCCTGGGAAACCAGCACGGGTTCCGTCGCACTCGATGACGCGGCCCGCGCACAGGTTGCCGCGCTCATGGCCGAGGCCGAGGCTGCGTGGGCGCAACGCGGAGACCAAGCACAGGCCAAAGCGGCCGTCGACGCCTGGACCAAGGCCGGCGAGATCGATCCCAAAAACGTGGAAGCGCTCACTGAGCTGACGCACGCGATCTACTTCTACTCGGACTGTCACCTTCGCTTCGACGAAGACAATCCCGACGCCTACAAAGACATGCACGAAGTGGGCACCAGGGCTGCGGAGCGGGCGTTGTCGGCCATGTCGCCAGCCTTCGCGGAGAAGATGGCCAGCGGCGAGCGCATCGAGGATGCGATCGGCGTTCTCAACAGGTCCGCGGTGCCGGCGCTCTATTGGCGTTCCTCGAACCTCGGCCGCTGGGCCACCCTCGAGAGCTTCGCGACACTGCTTTCGTACAAGGACGAGATCCGGGAGATCATGGAATTCTGCCTCGCGAACAATCCAGACTATTTCTACAGTGGTCCCAACCGTTACTTCGGCATCTTCTACTCCAAGGCGCCAGGTTTCGCCGGTGGCGACATGAAGAAGTCAGTCGCGTTCTTCAACACGGCCATCGACGCGTACCCGAACTACTACGGCACGCGAATCCTGATGGCCGAAGAATGGGCGATCAAAGAAGACAACCGGCCGCTCTTCGAAGAGCTCGTCAACTATGTCCTCAATGGCGACCCGAACGTCATCCCGGAGATCGTTCCAGAAAGCCTCTGCGAGCAGCGCAAGGCCAAGAAGTTGATGGCCGAGATCGACGACACCTTCTGATCTGAATAGCCCCAAGCGCAGTAGCGTCCACTGGCCACCCCGCCCCCCTAGTCCGAGGAGAATCCAATGCGTAAGTCCACTGTCTGTGTTGCGGCGTTTTTCGCCCTTTCCTTCCTGTTTGCCGGACCCGCTCCAGCATCGGCACAGGACTACGTGTTGGAGATGGGGACGGTCGTCCCCTCGGGCAGCCCTTGGGCGAAGCAGCTCGAGCGTTTGAAAAAGTACATCCAAGAAGAGACCGGCGGCCGCGTCAAGGTGAAGCTGCGCCTCGGTGGCTCCAATGAGCGGTCGCTGGCGCGGCGAACCCAGATGGGAAGCAAGCAGGGCTTCGCCGGCTCGGTGGGTGGTCTGAGCTCGATCGTTCGCGAGGTGAACGTCCTCGAGGCACCCTACGTGTTCGATACGGTCCAGCAGGCGGACAAGGCCCTCGACGACCCCGAGGTGTTGAAGCAGGTCCGCGCAATTCTCGCGAAGCAGAAGTTGGTCTTCGCGCTCTGGGGAGAGAACGGCTTTCGCTCGTACTTCAGCCGGCGGCCGATTCGCACCCCGGACGATATGAAGGGGATTCGCTACCGCTCGCAAGAGGCGGTCGCACACGTCGAAGCCTACAAAGCGCTTGGCGCTAGTCCGGTAACCATCGACGTCGCCAACACGATGACCAGCCTGCAAACCGGCGTCGTCGACGGCTTCGACAACACGCCGCTCTTCGCGATGGCGACGACCTGGTATCAGGGGCTCGACGACGACGAGCGCAACTTGATCCTCTCGAAGCACTCCTATCAGCCCGGCATCGTCGTCTACTCCAAGAAGTGGTTCGACACGCTTCCCGCCGACATTCAAAAGATCCTCCTGAGCGTCCCGTACGACCTCACGACCTGGGGCCGCGGGCAAGTTCGCAAGATGGAGCCGGTTCTCCTGAAGAACCTCGTCCGCTACGGCTATGACATCCACGACCCCAGCAAAGCTGAGCTCCAGAAGTTCAAGGATAAGGAAAAGGGCGTCCCTGAGGCGGTAGCCAAGCAGGTGGGCCCGGCAGGCCAGAAGCTGCTCAAGGCAGTCAAAGCGGCGCTGGCAAAGTAACCCCCGTAAAGCCGGCTGCAGCCGGCCACGGGGCTTCGCCTCGTGTCGCTGGCGCCGACGCTGGCATGCCTCCGTAGGTCGACGACTACCCAGGAGGACGGCTCGGGATGGGCAGCACAGGGAGTGGGGGGCGAGCCCTCGCGTGGTTCAACGTACAGAGCCAGGCGAGCGGGTACCCCGCGACCGAGCACGCCCGTCGCGAGCCGTCCTCCGGTGACTCAGTCGCCCGCCAGAGTTGCTGTTATTATCTCGGCCCCGGCGTTTCGCCATGCACCCACACCCAGGTCCCCGGATTCTCTTCCGTCGCCGACCCCCCATGCCAACTCTCCGGCAAGTCCGGCCCTGCCCAGTTGTAGAGCCACTTGGCGTCGTACGGGGCGAGGTTGATGCACCCGTGGCTTCGTGGGCGGCCGAAGCGGTCGTGCCAGAACGCGCTGTGGAGGGCGTACGCGCCTCTGAAGTACATCACGTAGGGCACGTCTTCGAGCGAATACGGCGGCTCCCCGGGCTCGTCGTTGTCCATCGTGGAGGTCAGGTGCTTGCCACGGATGCGATGTAGCCCCCCAGGCGTGAGGTAGTTCAGCTCGGGGCTCGGGGTCCTGCGGCGCCCGGTCGAGACGAAGGTCACGTAGCGCGGCTCTTTCCATTGATAGGCGACCAGGACCTGGCGCGCGAGGTCGACGTCCATCCAGCGCTGCCCCTCCCCGACACCCTCGGGCGGTGCGCTCGGCCCGATGATCAATACGTCCTCCTCGCGAACCAGCCTGCCGTCTCCCACGAGCAGGTACACGGTCTCGTCGACGCGGCGACGTGAACGCACGGGAAGCCAGGATCGTCGCTCGAGTCGGTCGCGGCCTGCTCGGAGCTTTCCGCGATCGTTCAAGCGATAGATGGTAGTCGCCTCGCTTCGGGTCACCGCCACGGGCAGGTCCCAGCGTTGACCATCGAGCGCTTGCCCCCGGAACTTGCTCCACTCTTTTCGCCGCAAGTGCTTGGCTGGCACGAACCCGTTTTGCTGGGTGCGCCAGTAGGTTTCGCCGTCCCTTTCGAAGCTGCGATCCAGGCTGACGTAGTAGCCCGGCCGTAGGATTCGGAGCACGAGCGGGTTGTCGATTTCCGTGGCCGACTCGGGGTGCTCGGCCGGCTCGGAACCGGGGGCCTCTATGCCGGCATCGGGGAGCGCGGGAGGGACCTCGTAGACTTCCCCGGCGGTCGGGATCCGTTTGTAGAGCGGAGTCTTCCGCCGAACCGTCACGTACTCGTAGGGCATTACCGCCTCTCGATCGGCCTGCCGCGCACGCAGCTCCGGAAGTCGTTCGCCCGAGAACACGATGATGTCTCGCTCGTCGCAAGCGAACCCTCCGGTGTCGAGCTCGTACCAGCCTCCTTCACAGCCTTCGTACCCGACCGGCTCGGTCGTGGTCGAGTGAAGAAGGGCGCCCGCCCGCAGATAGCCGAGACGCCCGCTTTCCGGGCTGGGCTCGGATCGAATCGGTGTGACGAAGCGCTTCGCGAAGACCCGTTGCGGCGGGCCGAGATCGCGCGGCTGCGAGGGGCGCTCACGGTTGATCAAGGCAAGCGGGTCATCGAAGCTGCAGCCGGCGAACGCCACGATAGTTTCCATTAACAGGAACGCCAGAGCGCTGAAAAGCACGCGGCCGGGGTCCATCAGAGCTCGTCGTGTGCGCCGCACAGCCTTGGTCTGCTACGAAGTGTCACTAGGATGCGCACGGGTCAACAACTCGAAGCGTTTTCCACGACGTTTGGACTCGTGGCATCCCTAGCGGTGCACCTCGCCGCCCTCGCCTACATCGGGAGCGCCACCGCCCAGTTCGATTTCGACTTCGAGCTGACGCTACCGGCAGAAGTGGAGTTCGGTCTGACAGGGGAGATGGCGATGGCCGCAGCGCCGGCACCGCCGAGAGCGACGGGCGTGCCTGACCCGCGGTGGGCAGCGGCGGCCAAGCAACGGGAGAAAGACCGCGAGACGTCCAAGATCGACGCCGGCGTCCCGCTAGACACCGACACTGACACCGACACTGACACCGACGCTGACACCGACACTGGCACCGACACCGACACTGACGCTGACACCGACACTGACGCTGACACCGACACTGAACCGGTCCCAACTTCCCCCTCCACCCTCACCGGCCCCTCCCGCATTCCCCCCGGCGCCCAGCTGGCTCTCCGCGTCGATTTGAAACGCGTCCGGGAGTCACCCCTCGCTCCGGATGTCACCGCCTTTTTGCGGGGCGTTCCCGACTGGCAGCTTCTCCTCGAGGGATCCGGAATCGATCCCGTCGCCGACCTCGATCGACTGCTGGTTGCAACCCCCAATCTGCAGCGCTCCAGGCTCGTGCTGGCCGGACGGCACCGGCGCGGCCAAGGCTTTGCTCGCAAAAGCGTGAAACGACTTGCGCGCTCGCGCGGTAAAGGCGTTCGTTGGCAGCAACGCTATGGAGTGGCCACGGCGCCCTGGCACAACCTCGATCAAACGCCCCGAACGATCGCGCTCCTGAGCTCACGGCACTTCAGCATCACGCGGCGACAGGACCTTCAGCGCGTCCTCGCCATCGCGAAGGCGCGGGAGCTTCGCGATGCGAAAAAGGAAGGCCTCGTGGCTGCTCGCGGTCCGGACGCCCTGCTTTCGATGGGACCGGACGAAGCGATCTCCCTCGAGGTCGAAGGGGTGCACCGCTTTGTGGTGGGTAGCGTGAAACATGTGCCGATCCGCTTGCGTCTCGCCGTGCGCGAAACCGGAGCGGACGAAGCTACCGTCAGCGTCCTTGCGACATACGCAACGGAAGACCTCGCACGGGAAGCCTCGGTCTATTGGAAGAAAGTCGCTACGTTCTATTCGCAACAGTTGATCATGACCCTCGCTGGCTTCGGGAAGACGCTTCGCCGAATGGACTTCACACCCGACGCAAAGCGAATCCAGATCTCGTTCAAGCTCAACGCCGACCAGATTCGCTTCATCCTCAGCTACGCAGAAGGCCGGCTGCGCGGCTCTGGCGGCGCTACGCGAACCGGTGCGCGTCCAACAAAAAAGGGGCCCTGAGGGCCCCTTTTTCTCGATTCGTTGGTCTCAGTGACTCAGAGGACGAGGTCCTTGAGCTTCTTGAGAGGCGTTGCGCGGATCTTCTTGGACGCGGGCTTGGGCGGAAGCATCATCTCCTCGCCGGTTGCCGGATTGCGTCCCATCCGTGCGGGTTTCGCCGGAATCTTACGAACTTTGAGCTTGATCATGTCGGGAATGACAAATTCCCCCGGGCCACGGCGACCAAGCTCTTTCTTGACGAGGTCTTGAAGTGCACCGAAGACGCTCGTAATTTCCTTCTTGGTAAGGCCGCTCTTGTCGGCCAGCTCGCTCATGATCTGGGCCTTTGTCATTCGCTTGCCCGCTACCATAATTCCCTCCTAACTCCGTGCGCTGCCCCTTTGGTCCAAAAAAAGGCCCCCAAAAGAAAGCCCCAGACAGGCACGGCGCCATCTATGCCTGGGGTTTTCCTTACTGACAAGGGTCTTTGTGCGGTTTCGCAAACAAATTTCTAGGGGTTAAGCGATCCGAGGTCACCTGCAACTCGGGCTAGCCGAGCCCAAGCCGGGGCGGTCGAGCTCCTTACCCACAGCCCGTCCACAGGTTCACCGTCCGCTGCATGCCGCATCGGGCAGCAAGACAGGTAACAGTGAAATCAAAGCTGGTTTCAGGCGCTTATCGACCAAATCGCAAGCGTTGCACGAACATGGCCCTCGCCTCTCCGCGCCAGCAGGCACGGGTTTTCCACAGGCGAAAAGGGTTAACGGGCCGCCTCGATTGCAGCCATGAGATCCTCGGTCTGGGCCTTCATATCCCGCTCTTCGCCCTGGGTGGCGTGGTCGTAGCCGAGGAGGTGAAGCAGGCCATGGGCCAACAAAAACGTCACTTCCTCGATGATCGGGCGATCGTGCTCCGCGGCCTGACGGGTCGCGGTAGGCAAAGAAATCACCACGTCGCCGAGCAGACCCGGGTGCGCCTGCGGCCCGGGGCCCTCCTGCATCGGGAAGGCGAGGACATCGGTTGCCTTGTTCTTCTTTCGGTATTGGAGGTTGAGCTCCCGGATCGTCTCGTCGTCGCAGAGCAGGATCGAGAGCTCCGCATCGCCGAGACCGAGAGACTCGAGCATTGCCTCCGCGCGCCAGAAAAGATCAGCGTGACGAACCGGGCGACGTTCCAAACCACGCGAGCGGAGCCACACAGGCATCGCTTGGCTACTGGCGCCCGCGTTCGATCGGGTCAAGCCGGGCGCCGGGATGCCCCGGGCGGGCCGGTTGCTATGCTCGGCCGGTGTTTGAGAAAGTGCTGATCCTCCGGCGCGGAGAGGCTGCAACGCGTGTTGCACGAACCTGCCGTCGAATGGGCGTCGAATCGATTGTCGTCGCTCCCAAAGACGAGCAGGCGAGCCGCCACATCGAGGCAGCGGACCGGAGCATCGAAGTCGACTTCGAGGAGGCCGATGGCATTCCGACCGACCAGCTGCCTGCGATTCTCGAGCAAGCAGGTGCCGATGCGGCGCACCTCGGTTATCAGGGCCAACCTGAAATGTTCGAGCTTGCGAGCGCAGCTGAAAAGGCAGACGTGGCCGTAGTCGGCACGGATCTGGACGTGCTGAGCGCGCTTGCAGACCAGGCCACCGTCCAGTCCGCCGCCGAACGCGCGCAGGTGCGAACGCTCCATGACAGAGAGGACCCGTCACGGCCTCGGGAAATCGCGGTCCTGGTGGCCGCGGACTGTCATGGCGCAACCACCGCCATCGTCGAATGCGACCGAAGTCTCTCGACCTCCGAGCACACGCTGATCCACGAAACTCCGTCGCCTGAGCTGCTCTTTCGAACGGACGGTGAAGCGTTCCGAACGTCGCTTTTCGAAAACGCGCGGCGCCTCGCGGCCCAGCTTCGTTACGCCGGCCTTCTCGAGGTGCGGTTTCAAATCGACCCCTCGGGTCTGTCCTGGGTATCGGACGTGAAAATCGGCTTGCCGCGGCACCACACGCTCATCGAGATGGTCACCCGCCTAGACCTGGTTGCGCTGCAGCTGCGCATCGCATCCGGGGAGCCGATCCCCGACGAGCTGGAGACTGTCGAGCCGCGCGGCCACGCCTTGGACGCGTCGATTCTCGCGCTCGATCAAGTCGACGCCGTCGTCTCGTCCTACTCCGTCGCGCCTGCACCGCAGGGCCGTGTTCGCGCAACCTCTTCGGCCACGGTTGGCTTGCCGCTGCCAGCCGATGACCGCCCGTTGATCGCAAAGCTGACCACCTACGAGCCCATCCGCCACCGCGCGCTTCTCTCGATGGATCGGATGCTCGCGGAGATGCGCGCCGAGCCGTTCACGACCAACGTGCAGGCGCTGAGGCGAATCCTCAGTGACTACGCGTTCCGCGCTGGGCAGTACGACCGCGAATCAGCGTTGCGATTCGCCACGGGTTGACACTTGCTTCGCGCTATCCGGCCGTCAGGCGGCGAACGTCGACTTGCGCGCGAAGATCGCGGCGTCGCCGAGCTGCTCTTCGATGCGGAGTAGCTGGTTGTACTTGGCGATTCGCTCCGAGCGCGAAGCCGAACCCGTCTTGATCTGACCGGCGTTCGTTGCGACGGCAAGGTCGGCAATGAAGGTGTCGGCCGTCTCGCCGCTTCGGTGCGAGATGATCGACGCGTAGCCGTTGAGTGCGCCGAGGCGAATGGTGTGAAGCGTTTCGGTGACCGAGCCGATCTGGTTGACCTTGATCAGGATCGCGTTCGCGACCCCCCTGTCGATACCCATCTGAAGGCGCTCGGTGTTCGTCACGAACAGGTCGTCTCCGACGAGCTGAACGTTGCCGCCCTGGGTCTCGGTCTGCACCTTCCAGCCGTCCCAGTCGTTTTCGTCCATACCATCTTCGATGCTGACGATCGGGTACTTCGAGCAGTAGTCGGCGTAGATCTTGACGAGCCCAGCCGCATCGACCGGCTTCTTGTCAAAGGTGTAGACGCCCTTTTTCTTGTCGTAGAATTCGCTCGCCGCACAGTCGAGAGCGATCGAGATTTGATCGCCTGGGCGATACCCTGCGGCTTCGATCGCGCGTGCGACGAACGAGAGCGCCTCTTCGTTGGTCGAGAGGTGCGGAGCAAAGCCGCCTTCGTCACCCACACCGGTGGCGTGCCCGGCCTCTTTGAGAAGCTTCTTGAGGCTGTGGAAGGTCTCAGCACCGGCACGAAGCGCTTCGGAGAACGATTCGAAACCATGTGGGACGACCATGAACTCCTGAATCTCGAGACCGCTGTCGGCGTGCGCGCCGCCGTTGATGATGTTCATCAGGGGGGTCGGAAGAACCTGAGCCTGCGTGCCTCCGAGGTAACGCCAGAGCGGTAGACCCACCGCGTCGGCCGCCGCCCGCGCAACCGCCATCGAAACGCCGAGGATCGCGTTCGCTCCGAGCTTCGATTTCGACGGTGTGCCATCGTAGTCGAGCATAACCTGATCGACGCCAGCCTGGTCGAGGGCTTCCGCGCCGATCACCTGGGGTGCGATCTCGTTTACGACGTTTTCGACCGCCTTCAATACCCCTTTGCCGAGGTAGCGGCTGGCATCGCCATCGCGAAGCTCGTGTGCTTCGTGCTCGCCGGTCGAAGCTCCCGACGGAACGGCCGCTCTGCCGCTTGCGCCACCCATCAATTCCACGTCGACCTCGACCGTGGGATTGCCTCGGGAGTCCAGAATCTCTCGTGCGCCTATGGCGATGATCTCGGTCATGATTTCACCTCGCGCTGCCCTTAGCGGTTGATTAGCGGCGACGCAAGGACGTCGATGCTAGGCTCGGCCGCCATGCACGCCCTTCTCTTTATTCCTTGGTTTCGTCTCGAGTCTTGGGACATCCCCCTACCGTTCTCGTTTCCGGTCTTGGGAGACACCCTGTCGATTCAACCCTTCGGTGTTCTCGTCGCCACGGGTGTGCTCCTCGGTGCATGGGTCGCGGGCCGCTTCGCCCAACGAAACGAGCTCGATACCGTGGCCACCGGCGACCTTGTGACCTACGCGGTCGTGACCGGATTCATCCTCGGCTACTTCTCGAACGGCCTCTTCTACGAGCGCGAGACCTTCATGGAGATCCTCCGGGATCCCTCCCTGCTCTTTTCGACCTGGCTCGGGCTTTCGTCGTACGGCGGCTTCTTCGGCGGCATCCTCGGCTGCTTCATTTGGAAGTACCGAAAGAAAATGGAGCTGTTGCCCTACGCCAACGCGGTTTGTTTTGGTTTGCCTTTCGGTTGGCTCTTCGGGCGAATGGGCTGTTTCGTCGTGCACGACCATCCCGGCAGGGTCACTGACTTCGCACTGGCGGTCGCCGACTACCGCTTCGGTTCCCCTCCCTATCAGCCTCGGCACGACCTCGGCCTCTACGAGGTGATCTACTCGGCCCTGATCATCGGGCTCTTCGTCTGGCTCGAACACAGGAAGCGCCGGCCGGTCGGCTTCTACTGCGTTCTCTTGCCGCTGGTCTACGCGCCGGTTCGCTTCTTCCTCGATTTCCTCCGGGCCGCACCACTCGAAGGCGGTGACGTGCGGTATGCCGGGCTCACGCCTGCGCAATGGTCGTCGATCGCCATGGTCTGCGTCGGCCTGGCAGTCTGGCAGCTCGCCGTGAAGCCCCGCATGGCCGAGGGCGCAAGCTCCTGAGCCTTACTTCAAGGAGACGACGGTCACCTGCGGGCCGCCTTCGTCCTGGGTCGCCTCACGAAAACCTGCCACGTAGGAAGCATCGCGCGACAAATGCCCATGGATGGCCGTTCTAAGCGCGCCACTGCCGACCCCATGCACGATGAACGCATTCGGTTCGGCCGCTCCATACATTCGATCGAGAAACGCCTCTGCCAACGAGACCGCGTCGTCGGCGCGAAGGCCGCGCACATCGAGCGTGTTGTCGCTCGTGCGGAGCCCGTGCTGCGGCTTCATCGGGTGTGCGCCGAATACCGCGGACGCCTGCCTGGGCGCCGGCTCAGAGACTTGTTTGACGCCGCGGAGGTCGCTCAGGTCGACCCAGAGCTTCATCATCCCCGCCGACACACGAACTTTCCCGCGCGCTGGCCCTTCGATCACGTCGGCAACGCTTCGAAGTCGTTGGACCCAGACGCGATCGCCAACCTGGACCGCCTCGAGATTTAGCTGGGCGGTTTCGACGGGCTCCGGCTCGAGCGAAAGCCGGTGGCTATCGAGCTCCCCGAGGAGCGCGCCTGCGTCGCTGAGCACCGCGGCTGCAGTGGCGACCGATTCGGCTTCGGAACGCTCACGAAGCGCCTTTTTGGCGTGGTCGAGCCGCCGGTGAAGCTCTCGCAGTTGATCGACGAGCTTCTGGGCCTCCTTGCCAAGCCCTCTTGCTTCCCGCGCCTTGAGCTCTTGCCGGCGCGTGTCGAGCTTCGCGCGTTCCTGGCCGACCTTGGCTCGCTCGTCTTGCAGCGCTGACTGCTCTTCGAGCGCCGCCTTTGTCGCCGTGTCGAGCTTGGCGACAAGCGTCTCAAAGCTCCGCGAGTGCTCCGGAAGCGCGGTACGTGCCGCGTCGATCACATGGCTGGGAATCCCAAAGCGACGGGCGACCTCGAGGGCGTTCGACCCCCCGGGAACGCCCATCCTGAGCCGGAACGTGGGCGCCATCTCGTCGAAGTCGAAGCCGACGGCTGCGTTGTGCATCTCGTCCCGCTCGGCAGCGAGCGCCTTCAAGGCTTCATAGTGGGTCGTGACCGCGACAGCCGCGCCCCGCTCGACCAGAGTCGTTACGATCGCGCAGGCAAGCGCGGCCCCCGCTTCCGGATCGGTCGCGCCCGCAAGCTCGTCGAGCAAGACCAGCACGCGTTCGCCGGCCTGTTCGAGCACGCTGCTGAGGGTGACCAAATGGGCGGAGAACGTGGACAGGCTTCGGGCAAGGCTCTGCTCGTCGCCGACGGCCGCAAGCACGGGTGCGAAAAACCCACAAACGCTGCCCTCTCCGACTGGCACAGGCAAACCCGCTCGGGTCATGAGCGCTGCCAGGCCGAGCATCTTGAGCGCAACTGTCTTGCCACCGGCGTTGGGTCCCGAGATGACAAGAGCCTCGCCACCGGTAAGCTCGATGTCGTTCGGGACGACCTCGATGTCGCCCAAGACCAGCAGCGGATGACGAGCCGCACGAAGCGAGATACGTGGCTCCTCACAGAGATCGACGAACTCCGCGCGCAGGTCGACGGCAAGCTTGGCGCTGGCGCTTCGCAAGTCGGCGTGGTCGAGCGCTTCGGCAGCAGCGCGCAGCTGCGGCACGTACTGGCGGACCAAATCCGAGAGCGCGGCCAGGATCCTCCGCTCTTCACGTTCGAGCTCCGCCTGGGCCATCTTTAGCCGGTTGCCGCGCTCGACCAGCTCTCGGGGCTCGACGAAGATCGTCGCACCACTGGCGCTCGATCCGTGCACGATACCGTGGAAGCGCTCGTGTGCGTCGGCGCGGACCGGAAGTACGTAGCGGCCTTCGCGAATCGTAAAGAAGGAGTCCTGCAGAATCGCGCGTCGCTTTAGGATCAGGTCTTCGAGCTTCCGAATGATGCGGCCGCGAAGGTTCCCTGCCTCTTCACGAAGACGCGCCAGCTCGGCACTTGCAGAGTCCAAGATCGTGCCGTCGTCGCCGATCGACATCCCCACCTCTTCCTCGAGACCGTCGAGTGTAGGGTCGATCGCACAGGCGCGATATAGACACGGGACGCTGTCTTTTCTTTGACCAAGAAACTGCCGTAGCCCCGCAGCCGCACGCAGCGTCATGCGGATGTCCTTGAGCGCGACGCCATCAAGTACGCCTTCCCGCTCCAGATGCTGCAACGACGCCGCGATCTCACAGATGCCCTCGAGCGGCAGGGGCTCGTTCCGGTCGAGCAGCTTCCGCGCCTCTTTTGCTTCGGCGAGTGCGCATTCAGTCTCTTCGAACGAGTCGGCTAGGTTCAACGAGAGCCCATCGCCGAGCGGACCGCGACAACGATCTGCAACCGCCCGCTCTACCTGGTCCCACTCGAGATCCGCTAGCGTCTTGCGTTCGGCGTCACTCACTGAGCCCACTCGGGAACCTTGAGGTCCGAGGCACGGGCTTGCGCGTCTGTCTTGCGCTGGGGCGCCCGCGTGTTGCGCGGCTTGGGCGCGGGCTTCTTCGGGGCCGTGAGCTCGATCAAAACGGTCTCCTCTTGGGTCGGGGTGATCGCGGTGTGTCCCCTCCGTTTACCAAGCTTCGCACGAAGCACCAGTGTCGCACCCCGAGCGACCTCGAGCGTACATGGTGTCGCGCCGCATACCTCGTTGCCATTGTCGCGCAGGATCCGAGCACCCGGAGGATCACTTGCGACGTGAACGTTGACCAAGGCCGGCGTTGGCTCGGCATCGGCGGGCCCGAGATACCCCACCGTCTCTTCTTTGGGCTCGAGCACCTCGGCCACGGGGCTCAGCTCGCCCGGCGGCTCGCTCGCGTCCGCTTCACCCGCCGGCCCGGAAATGGAGCCGAGCGCGACCCAGGCGAGCACAGCGGCTACGCCGAGACCGGTCGCGGCCCAAACCCAAGGAGAAGTCTTGCGCCGCGGCACCGAATTGAGCTCGGTTGTCGATGGCAGACCAAGCGCGGACGGCGGGGTCATCCGCGTGGCACGGCTCAAGCGACCGTCGAGAGCGCAGACCACCGCCTCGGCAAGCTCCTCGGTGTCCTGATAGCGGTCGTCCGGATCCTTCGCGAGCGCCTTTCGAATCACCAATTCGAGCTCCCGGCTCACCTTGGCGTTCGGGTTCACCTCATCGATCGGTGGCGCGTCGGCGCTCAAGTGCTGGGAGAGGATCCCCATGAAGGTATCACCTTCGAACGGGACGCGGCCCGCGAGGCACTCGTAGAGGATGATGCCAAGCGCGTAGATGTCGACCCGGTGGTCCAAGTCCCTTCCGCCGGCCTGTTCGGGCGACATGTACTCGGGCGTACCGAAGATCATCCCGGTCTTGGTGAGCTTTCGACCTGGTGCTCCCTCTGTTTCGACGTCGCTCATTTTTGCGATGCCGAAGTCCACAATCTTCACGAAGTCTTCGATGTCATCGCGTTTGGTAAGGAAGATGTTCTCGGGCTTGATGTCACGGTGGACGATACCCTTGGCGTGGGTGGCCGAAAGCGCGCGGCAGCATTGGAGCACGATTTCGCACACTCGTTCCGCTTGAACCGTCGCCTGTTTGCCAAGGACGTTGCCGAGGTCTTCGCCTTCCAGAAACTCCATCACGAAGTAGCTGGCGCCGTACGTGGTTTCGCCGAAGTCGAAGATGTCGACGATGTTTTCGTGCCCGATCCGCGATGCGCTCCTGGCTTCTTGGCGGAAGCGCGCAACAACGTCGGGACGCTTCGAGAGGTCATTGCGAAGCACCTTGATCGCCACGCGCTTGTCGATGTCGCGATGAACGCCCTCGTAGACCAAGCCCATGCCGCCCTCACCGATGCGGCTCTTCACCACGTAACGACCCGCCAACACGATACCGATGAGCGGATCGTTCGGATTGAGGGGGCTAGCGCTGATCTGCGACGTCGTGACTAGACGCGTCGCGTCCACCGGACAGAACACCTCTCCGCCCCCGTAGTCTATTCTGCAGGCGGGACATACCTTCATGAACGTGAATTCCCTATTAACTCCCCCAAAATCACGGTAGCATTGGGATTAACGGAGGGTCAACGACGGGACGGAATTCGCAAGCCCTCATTGCCAAATGAAAGCAGCTTTGATAGGCGCACGCCGTGACTCCGACGGTACGATTGCTCGACGATACGCTGATCGACCAAATCGCCGCCGGCGAGGTCATCGAGCGGCCGGCCAACTTGGTCAAAGAGCTGCTCGAGAACGCGATCGACGCCGGGGCGACGGCGATTACCGTGTCAGTGGAAGACGGGGGCCGGGGACAGGTCCGGGTCACGGACGACGGAATCGGCATGTCCGCCGAGGACGCAGCCCTCAGCATCCAACGCCACGCCACCAGCAAGATCGCCTCCTTCGACGACCTCGTACAAATCTCGACGCTCGGCTTCCGTGGCGAAGCCCTTCCTTCGATTGGCTCGGTCTCGAGGATGACGATCACGACACGCCCCAAGAAGGAGTTGGAAGGAACTCGGATCGTCGTCGAGGGCGGAGAGCTGCGGGAGGTTTCGCCAGCCGGGTGCCCGCCGGGGACGACCGTGGAGGTCAACGACCTCTTCTACAACGTTCCGGCGCGAAAGAAGTTCCTGCGGGCTCGTCAAACCGAAACCTCGCGTATTTTCGAGGTTTGCCAGCGCGTCGCATTGAGCTCCCCCGAGCTGCGGTTGGTCGTGACGTCCGACGGACGGACCGCGCGGCAATACCTTCCCGCGCCTAGCCTCGTCGAGCGGGCGTACCAGGTCTTTGGCAACGCTGCGCTTCAGGAGATCCACGTCGAGCGAGACGGAGTCACCCTCGACGCCGTCCTCGCGCCGCTCGAGCTTGCGCGAGCCGGTGCCCGCCATCTCTTTCTCTTCGTCAATGGGCGGCCGATTGCCGACCGGCGGCTCGCAAGGGCGATCGCGTTCGCCTACGGGGATCGCTTGCCCCCAGGGCACTATCCACGGGGCCTGGTGTCTCTTCGACTTGCGCCTCAAGACGTCGACGTCAACGCGCATCCCCAGAAGACCGAAGTGCGCTTCAAACGGGCTGCCCAACTCGTCGACCTGGTGACCCGGATGATCGCTGCACGCCTTCCAGCGGCGCCCGCCGGCGACGCCTATTGGGAAGCGCGCATTGGAGCGTCCGGTCCGATGAGGGCTGCCGACGCGACGACGACCGGCGATGCGGCATCCGCGCCGACGCCAGGCGTTGCGCAGCCGACTGGCCGGTACGAGCCGCGCAATCCGAACGGGCTTCGCCTGGTCGCTCAAGTTCGTGATCGGGTTTTGATTTGTGAGGCCGAGAATCAGGTCCTGCTTCTCGACCGTGAAGGCGCCGACACGCTGGTTCGCTATGACGCGCTTCGCGAAGCCGCCAAGGCCGAGAGGCTCGCACATCAGAACCTGCTCTTTCCCGATCGAATCGACCTGAGCCGGTCCGCGGAGGTCGGGATCAAACGCCATGAGAGCGTCCTCCGCTCCCTCGGATTCGACTGGTCCGAGCTCGGCGAGGGTTCGTACGTGGTGCGGGCAGCTCCTGCTCTCGTCGCCAATGCGCGTGCCGCCGCACTCTTCGAGGATGCCCTCGGGGCGCTGGAGAACGGCGGCCAAGACCCGGTGGACTCCGCGCTCCGTGCGATGGCAAAGCGGGCGGCGACCAGCAATGGTGAGCCACTCGAAACGGAAGCAGCCGAGCGCATCGTCGCCAACGTCTGGCCAAACCGGGATGCTCATCGCGCCTGCGTTCTCGGCCGAGTGCCCTTGCCCACAGCAGACGCGGAGATGGCCGTTGACTGAACCGCTCGTGCCGATTCTGGTCGTCGCAGGACCCACCGCGACGGGTAAGACCAGCGCCGCGATCGGGATAGCGCATCACTTCAACGGCGAGCTGGTCGGTGCCGACAGTGTGCAGGTGTACCGTGGCTTTGACATCGGCTCGGCCAAACCGACGGCCGCCGAGCTCGGTCCTCTAAGGCACCATTTGATCGATGTCTACGATCCCGACCAGGACGTGGACGCGGTCGCCTACGCCGAGCTTGCGGATGTAGCGATTCGAGACATCTGCGGCCGCGGGCGTCTTCCGATTGTCGTGGGTGGAACGGGGCTCTGGATCCGCGCACTCGTCCGCGGGCTGGTCGACGCTCCAGCCGTCGATCGGGAGATTCGGCAACGTCTCGAAGCCGCCGTCGTAAAGGGAGGTGCTCCTGCACTGCACACGCGGCTCGCAGAGGTCGATCCAATCTCCGCTGAGGCGATTCATCCAAACGACAGCCTTCGAATCGTACGCGCCCTCGAGGTCTACGAGCAGACCGGCCGACCGCTTGGCACGCTACGCGCGGAGCACGCGCTCGGCCAACCTCGCTACCGGGCGATGTTCGTCGTTCTCGACATGGACCGGGAGCAGCACGCTCTGGTCATCGAAGAACGCGCCAAGGAGATGCTCGACGCAGGTTGGGTCGACGAGGTGCGCGCGCTCCGCAACCGATGGGGCGATGAGATCCGCCCGTTCGGAAGCGTCGGGTACCGCGAGGTCCTGGCGCACATTCGCGACGGGGTCCCCCTCGAAGAGACCCTCCAGCGAATCCGGAAGTCGACGCGCATCTACGCGCGTCGGCAACGAACCTGGTTCAAAGGCGAGCCCGGTGTAAGCTTGCGGACCGAAAGTGCCGAGCTGCGCAAGCCGCGTGGTCTCGACCGAATCGCAAAGGACCTGAAGCTTTGAACTTCTTTGGACATGCCGTTGTCGCCAGCTGGGCCGACAGACGAGCAGGGCACTTGCTTGGAAGCATGTTGCCGGATTTCGAAGCCATGGTCGGCGTTCCCTTGGTCGACGTACGCGATCGGGACATCCAGCGCGGAATCGATTTGCACCACCGGACTGACGACGCGTTTCACCGGGCCCCCACCTTCCTCGCGTTGTGTGCAAGTGCGCTAGAGGCGCTAACCGACGCCGGGGTCCGTCGTGGTACCGCCCGCGCGGTCGGCCACGTCGGAAGCGAAATGTTCCTCGACGGCTGGTTGGTGCGCGAGCAGGGCCACATCGACAACTACCTCGCCGCGCTCGAGCTCGATGCGAACGAGCTCCTCGGCTGGCGGGATCAGGGCCTCGCATTCTCGGAGCTCAAGGCTCGCCTGACGACCTGGGGAGCCCCGCACGACTATGCGGAGGCCCCCTTCGTGTTGGCTAGGCTCACCGACGCGCTTCGAGCCCGGCCCGCATTGGCGGTGCAAGATGACCAAGTGGCCCCCGTTGCGAAGTACCTTCCTTCCCTGCAACAGATGGTAGAGCGTCGCGCCCCAGAACTGCTCAATGAGCTTCAGGACGCGCTAGGCTTGGCGGACTGAGATGCTCGAGGAAGGGGGACCACGCAGCGCCAGCGGCGAGAGGCGGCGGCGCTACCTGAGGTGGGGCCGAATCGCGGTAACGATCGCAGCGGTCGCTTACCTGGCGAGCCGTGTCGACGCCGCTGACGTTCTGAATGCGTTTCGGCGGCTCTCCCTGGGCGCCGCGCTGACTGCGATCTCCGTCATCATGGCGGGGCTGTGCTGCGGGATGGCTCGGTGGCGGCTTCTGCTGCGAGCCTACGGCGCCATCGACATCCCATCCTGGCCTCGTACCGCGCATCTGTACTTCGTCGGTCACTTCTACAACACGTACGCGCCAGGCGGCGTGGGCGGCGATGTCATTCGCGGCGTCGCAGGCAGAAAGGCGTTCGGAGACCTCGACTTGGCGAGCGCCACGAGCGGCGTGGCAGTCGTGTTCATCGAACGCATCATAGGAGTATCGGCCCTTCTCGTGCTCGCAACCGTCGCCTACTTGATTCGACCGATCCCCGGGATCGAAAACCTGGGTCTATGGGCCTCGCTCGGTTTGGGGGCAGCGGCTGCCGCTTTGATTGGCATCGCCGTTGCGCCGCGACTGGCTCGGTTCCTCCCCGAAAAGCTCGGGAAGCCGTTGCGCGCGCTCCCTCGCCTGTATTCGATCGGGCCTTTTCTCGCCGCCATCCTTCTCTCGTTGGTCATCCACTTCATCACCATCGTTGCCGGGCATGCGATCGTGCACTCGCTCGAGCCATCGGTGACGTTCGCGCAGTCAGCCGTGGTGATGCCCCTGATCGGTGCCTCTGCCTTCTTCCCGTTCACCGTCGGCGGAGCAGGCGTTCGCGAGGCTGCATTCGCGGCGCTCTATGGAACCGTGGGTGTCCCCGAAGCAAGCGCCTATGCCGCCTCGCTCAGCTTTTGGGCCACGCAGTTGCTCACCGCGGGAGTCGGCGGCGTGATCAACCTCTTCGTTCCGCTTTCAGGAAGAGAACATGACTAAGCGGATCCTCGGCCTGCCCGTCTATTCGCGCTGGACGACGATCGCTTCGACCGTCGCGCTTTTCATCTTCTACGTCATGACGATGGGCCGGAGCCTGTCGATGTACGACAGCCCGGAGCTTGCGCTCGTCGCCGAGCAGCTCGGGCTCGGCCACCCGTTTGGCCAACCGCTGCACACCATCCTCGGTGCCCTGGTCAGCAGAGTGCCGGGCGCCAACCCGCTCATCGCCTTGAACGCGCTCTCCGCGCTTGCAGGGGCGCTCACCGTCATCCCGGCCACGAGCTTCGCTGAAACCCTGGTGAGACCCGGCCCTGACTGCCCCGACGGTGACCTGCGCTATGTCGCGCCCACCATTGCGCTCCTTGGAGTGCACCCGGCGCTCTGGGAGCCATCAACGCGGATCGAGGTCTACCCTCTGGCCGTCTTCTTCGCGATCTGGGCGGCTGCGCGCTTTACCAGCGCCATCCTGGACCGAGATCCGGGTTCGCGTCCGTACTTTGCGACCGGCCTCGCCTTGGGGCTCACCGCCAGTGCGAATCTGGTCTGCGCGCTCGTCGTGGCCGTGGCCATGACGCCGCGACTCTTGATGGGGATCGTTCGCGAGGAGATTCCGCGTCGCGCGCTCGGCATGTTGACCGCTGGCGGCCTCCTCGGGCTCGTGACCTATGCGTATGTCTTCCTCGTCGCGGGCCGTACCGACGTGGTCGTCTGGGGAGCACCGACTAACGCGCGATCGATCGCACACTACTTCTCGGCCGCAGACTTCGCCTCGAAAGGCGTGGCGTCCTGGTCCGAGTGGTGGGAGCACGTTCGCTCGCTGTTCTTCTGGTCGCTCGAAAACGGGTTCCTCGCACTCCTTCTCGCAGGCTTCACGGGGTATGCCCTCTACGCGCGGCAGCGCGGGCTTGGCCGATTCTTCTTCAACGCGACGTTGATCATCTTCGTCGCGTTCATCGCGCGGAACGGCATGTTCGCGCCCGACGTTCTCGACTACAATGGCTATCTCGCGATTCCCGCCTGGCTGGCCGCAGCCGGCGTCGGTCTCTTTCTCGCCTACCTCGGGGAACGCAGAGCCTCCTGGGCACCGGTCGCACTTGCTGCACTTCTGTTCTTCGTAATGGTCGCGCCACCCGCTCCTTACCAGCGCACGCGGCACCGCGACGTGTTCACCTGGGACATTGCATTCGAGGCTCTCCAAGCGGCGCCGTTGGACGCGGTCCTCATCGTCGAGCGCGACCATTGGATCGGCCCCATGTGGTATCTGCAGGAGCAGCGCACTGTTCGCCCGGACGTCACCTTAGTTGCTCACGGCCTCTCGTCCTCCGGGTGGTTCTGGGACCATCTCTATCGACGCCACCCGGACCTCGAACCGATCGAGCTCCGCGGTCCCGGCGGCCGCGATGCGCGGGTGCGCCGATTCCTTCGTGCCAACGCGAGCCGCCCCATTCAAATCGAGCGCGTGGCGCTTGCTGATCGCCTCGGCTTACCGACCTGCCCGGGCGAATGGATGCTCGACGTTCGCTCTCGCTGCGGCGACGCCGCGCACGAACCGGCCCTTGCGCGCTACGCCAGCATCGCACTTGCAGAGCTCCAGGAAGGCTCGCCGGGCACTGATGGGTTGATCGCGCTGGTGACCCTCGACCGAGGCCATGACTTGTACTCGCAAGGCTTCCCGCGCGCCGCCATCGCGACGCTCCTCGCCGGTGTCCCTCGACTCGAAGGGTTCGAAGAGATCAGTCTCTCCACGGTGCCCGCTCGAATCGAGCGCACGGTGCGGCCCGCCCCTGTCTACGACCCGCCGGTGGCCCTCGGGCATCCCGCGCGCAACCTGCACTACGCGTCCAGGATTGCCGAGGCCACCGGGGCGAACGGGCTCGCGCGCTACCTGGCGGACTTGGCTACGGCCATGGGCCCGGTTCAGCCGAAGTTTGCAACCCTGCCGGCCTCTCCTGCTAACCTCTGAGCGATGCGCCACCGCAGTCACGGCGACGGCTCCTTTCGCGCCGACCAGTTCGCGCGTTGCGGGCCCGACTGCGTCTTCGAGGCAGGCGTTCTGGTCTTTCATCCCGAGACCATCGAGCTGGGAACGAATGTTTACATCGGACACCAGGCGATTCTCAAGGGCTACTACAAGAACACGATGCGAATCGGCGACGAGACTTGGATTGGCCAGCAGGCATTCCTGCACAGCGCCGGCGGAATCGACATCGGCGCCCGCGTCGGAGTCGGCCCTGGTGTTCGCATCATCACCTCGTTTCATGGAGAAGCCGGCAGGGACATTCCCATCTTGAGCTCGCCGATCGAGCTCGCACCGGTCGTCATCGAAGACGATTCCGACCTCGGCGTTGGCGCCGTTGTGCTCCCCGGAGTGCGCATCGGAAAAGGCGCGCAAATCGGAGCCGGTGCAGTGGTTGCCGAAGACGTGCCGCCCTATTGCGTGGCGGTTGGGGTGCCGGCCAGAGTGACACGGGAGAGGCCCAAATGAGCGGCCCCGAGCTGAGCGTCATCATCTTCGCGTTCAACGAAGAGGCCAACATCGCCCCGGTCTTGCTCGAGCTCCGACGATGGCTCTCCACCAAGGAACCCTCGGCCGAAATCGTCTTCGTCGACGACGGCTCTTCCGACGGCACCTCCGCCGAAGCATCCAAGGCACTAGCCGGCGCGTCGCACCAGCTGCTTCGCCACGAGACCAACCGCGGCATCGGCGCGGCACTCAAGACCGGGGTGCGCGCGGCCAAGGGCGCGTGGGTCACGTTTGTGCCGGCCGACGGGCAAATCGCGCCGGACGCCATTGGGGCGCTGCGCGACGCAGCGGCTCGCGATCGAAGCGAGGTCGTCTTCAGTGTCTACGACCACCGGGACGACGGACTGCACCGCAAGATCCTCTCGGCAGGGGTTCGCGCGCTGATCTTTCTGGTTCACGGAGTTCGGATGCGCAGCGACGGCCCCTACCTCTTCCGGCGTTCGCTCTTCGATGCCGACCAGCTCGTGCCCGACACGTTTTTCCTGAATTTCGAATTTCCGATCCGAATCCTCGGCGCAGGTGTCCCTACGACCGTGGTGACGATCGAGTGCCGGCCACGCCGCTCTGGGCAGTCCAAGTCGACGGGGCTCAAGCGAATCTACGGCGTCGCTCAGGATCTCCTCGAGCTCCGCGTTCGACGCGTCAAAGAATCGCTCAGCAGAAGCGCCTAGCCGTCGGGGCCGGACGCGCTCTTGAGGCGGTCGCGAAGGGTAGACCTCGGAATTCCCAATGCCCGGGCCGCAGCCGAGAGGTTACCGCCGTATTGCTCGAGCGTCTCCTGTAGCGAGTCGGCCGAGGGACGGAGAACCGAAGGCTCGGAGCTGCGCCGAAGGGAACGCTCGACGGCGCTGAGGTCGATGAGCGCGCCATCGCAACCGATGGCCGCGAGCTCGAGCAGGTTTCTAAGCTCGCGCACATTCCCCGGCCAAGGATACTCGTGGAGACGCGCCAGTGCCTGCCTGTCGATATGGAGCTCACCAAGCTCCGGCTGCATGAGACGAAGGAAGTGCGATGCCAACGGCGCGATGTCGTCGGGACGAGCCCGCAACGCAGGGACATCGAGAACGAGGCGATGGATTCGGTAGTAGAGGTCCGAGCGAAAGCGCCCACTGTGCACCATGGCCCGCAAATCCTTGTGCGTGGCGCAGAGCAATCGGACGTCGACTCGTCGCGACGATTCGCTGCCCACACGCCGAACCTGCCAAGTCTCGAGGACGCGCAGAAGGCGCGTTTGTAGATCGGGCGCAAGCTCGGCGACCTCGTCTAGAAAGAGCGTGCCGCCGTGCGCCTGCTCAAACGCACCACGATGGCTCTGAACCGCGCCGGTGAACGCGCCACGCTCGTGGCCGAAGAGCTCGCTTTCGATGAGCTCCCGCGGAAGCCCTCCGCCATTGATCGGCACGAACGGACCTCTGCGCCGCGACCCTCTGTCATGGAGCGCGCGAGCGACCAGCTCTTTTCCGACGCCCGTTTCACCCCGAATTAGAACTGGCCAGGGCAGAGCCGCGAACCGGTCGACCTCGGCCATGACGGAAAGCATCGCGGTCGACTCGACGACGAGCTCCGGTGAGGACTTGCCGGCGCGGCTACGGCGCACCACGCGAAGCTCCGTCCGGCCGACGCGGAGCACGGCCCCGGGCCGAAGCTGGTGCTGGCGAACCCGAAGACCATCGACCCATGTGCCGTTGGTGCTCCCGAGGTCACGAACGGATACGCCCCGCGACGAAGGCTCGATGCGGCAGTGATATCGACTGACCGCTCTATCGGAAAGCCTGATCGCATTGTCGTCGGCCCCGCCCAGCGACAGTGGCTCCTCCCCGATGTGGATGGCGCGCGCCTCCGCCCCTTGACCGCCCACCAGTGAAAGCTGCGCCGGCTCGGCGCTACGCCTGCACAAGAGCTCGGTGCCCTCGGACGCAGACGAGAGAGGCTCGGCCTTGTGGCGCGCGATCGAATAGCCTCCGCCGACCGCTAGCGGCTGCCCAATCGGCATGACCGCGCGCTCCCCGAGACCCGGTCGCTTGTCCAGGTCGTAGATATAGACGGTGCCCCCATGAGGCTGAAACAGCCTCGCCCGCGGGGGCACCGCAGTGGCATGGATGACGATGTCGCAATCCAGGTGCGAACCGAGCTCGAGCGCTGAAACCCCCAACGGAAAAGACCGAATGCGCCGCCCGGCGCGGCTGAGACAAAGCGTATCGCCCAAAGCCACGGAGCAGATATCGACCGGCGGCGCTGGCGGTTGCGTGGGGGCCCCTCGACCCTAAGCTCAGGCCACCTTGTCCGAAGCACTCCGTGAACCCCCACTCATCGACGAGCACCGGGCCCTCGGCGCCCGGCTCGTTCCCTTTGCCGGCTGGCGCATGCCCGTGCAGTACGCGGGCATCAAGAAGGAGCACGAAGCGGTTCGCAACCGTGCGGGCCTCTTCGACGTTTCTCACATGGGTGAGATTGTGGTCGAAGGGCCGCAAGCCGTCGCTGAAGTCGACCGCCTCGTCACGAACGATGTGTCGAAGCTGGAGGTCGGTGGCGCCCTATACACTGCATGTTGCAACGAAGCCGGACACATCCTCGACGACCTCATCGTGTACCGCTTGGAAGCCGAGAAGGTCCTGGTCGTCTGCAATGCGTCCAACCGTGACAAAATCATCGCCCACTTCGCGAAAAACCTGAGCCTCGGGACCCCCTGGAACGACGTATCGGATGCCTGGGCACTGCTGGCTCTGCAGGGGCCGAAGGCCTTGGCGATCATGAGGGAGCTCGGCACGCCCCGAGAGGTGCTCGAGCTACCCTATTTTCACGTGACTCGAGCAAGCCTCGGAGGCGTCGCGCTCTGGGTCGCCCGTACTGGTTACACCGGCGAAGATGGCTTCGAGCTTTTCTGCCCGAGCGAGGATGCTGTGACCCTGTGGAGGGCCCTGCTCGAGGCCGGCAAAGCCCATGGGCTCGAGGCGGTAGGCCTCGGCGCCCGCGACACCCTGCGGCTCGAAGCACGGCTCGCCCTCTACGGCAACGACATCAGCGAGCAAACCCATCCTTTCGAGGCGGGGCTCGGCTGGGTGGTGAAGCTCGACGCGGGCGACTTCATCGGACGCGACGCCTTGCGAGCGATCAAGGCCGCAGGCCTCGAACGAAAGCTCGTCGGATTCGAGATGACCGGGCGCGGAATCGCCCGTCATGGCTACCCGATCGTGGCCGGGGGGAAGCCCGTCGGGGAGGTCACCAGCGGCTCCCCAGGGCCGACGGTTGGACGGAACATCGGTCTCGGCTATGTGCCCCTGGGCCTGAGTCAGATAGGGACCAGCCTCGGCATCGAGATCCGTGGCAAGGTGGTCGACGCCGTGGTAGTGAGGACCCCGTTTTACAAGAGGTGATGACAGTGACCTACCCAAGGGACCGGCAGTACACGCGAGAGCACGAATGGGCCCGCATCGAGGAGGACGTAATTCGCGTCGGAATCACGGCGTACGCTGTCGAGCAGCTCGGCGACGTGACCTTGGTCGACATGCCGGCTCCCGGGGAAGACGTCCAGGCGCACGAGCGATTTGGCGACATCGAGTCGGTCAAGACCGTGAGCGAGCTCTTCGCGCCGGTGAGTGGAGAGGTTGTCGACGTCAACGGCGCGCTCGAGTCCAGCCCGGAGCTTGTGAACGAAGGGCCCTACGAGGACGGTTGGCTGATCACGATCCGTCCCTCCGATCAAGCCGAGCTCGCCGGGCTGATGGATGCTGGCAAGTATGAGGAGTACCTCGGAACCCTCGACGGCTGAGCGACCGGCGCGAACGTGAGATACCTTCCGCACACTAACGAAGAGATTCGAGCCATGCTCGCTCGCGTCGGTGTCGACCATATCGACGACCTTTTCGAAGCGATTCCAGCGTCGCATCGCCTGGACCGGGCGCTCGACCTCGAGCCGGCGCTAGACGAACCAAGGCTCATGCAACACCTGACCACCCTGGCACAGGCGAGCACGGGCGCCAACATGCTCTCGTTCCTCGGCGGAGGCATGTACCGACACCACGTGCCGCCGGCAGTTGATCAGCTGCTGCAAAGGAGCGAGTTCTACACCGCATACACGCCGTACCAGGCCGAGCTCTCGCAAGGCACGCTGCAGGCGATTTTCGAGTTCCAGACCATCGTCTGCGAGCTCTTGGGCACGGACGTCGCCAATGCGTCGATGTACGACGGCGCTAGCGGGGCGGCGGAGGCAGTGCTGATGGCACGCCGGATCAAGCGGCGCACCCAGGTGCTGGTGAGCGCGGCGCTGCATCCGGAGTACATCGAAACAATCCGCACCTACGTGCAAGGCCTCGATACCGAAGGGACGATCACGCTCGGGCCTATCGCCGCGGACGGCCGGACCGACTGGGCGGCAGCCAAGGGCCTCATGACCGAGAAAATCGCTGCGGTCGTGGTCGGTTATCCGAATTTCTTCGGCTGCGTCGAGGACCTCGATGCGGCCCGGACGGTCGCCGATAGCCAAGGCGCGCTTTTGGTGACCGCGACCGCCGAGCCGTACGCGCTATCGGTCCTTCGGGCGCCCGGAGCATGCGGCGCCGACATCTGCGTCGGCGAAGGGCAGGCGCTCGCGGTGCCGCCTCAGTACGGTGGGCCCGGTGTAGGCCTGTTCGGCGCGTCGCAGGCCTTTGTCCGGCAGATGCCTGGGCGGCTGGTCGGGCGGACGGTCGATTTCGACGGCAACCCCGGATACGTCCTCACTTTGTCGACGCGCGAACAGCACATCCGCCGCGAGAAGGCGACCTCGAACATCTGCACAAACCATGGGCTAATCGCGCTCGCCATGGGAATGCGCACCGCCATGCTCGGGAAACAAGGCTTCCTCCAGGCCGGCCAGCGCTGTCTAAACGCGGCGCACTATCTTCGAGCGGGGATCGAAAAGCTCGATGGCTTCGAGCTTCCATTCGCGGCGCCCGTCTTCAACGAGCTCGTGGTTCGGAGCAAGGGCCCCGACGCCAGCGAAGTTGTCCGCCGCTTGCTCGAGGGCAACATCATCGCCGGCGTCGACCTCGGCCGCTTCCAAGACGACTGGCGTAAAGATCTGTTGCTCGCCGTCACCGAGCTCCACACCCGGGCCGACCTCGATCGGCTCCTCAAGGCGCTCGGCAGCTGATTGGCCGACAGCAGGCCGGATCCGATCGCGGGTCAGCCAACTCGCGCGCACTGGAAAGATCCAACCCTCATGCATGAAACCGCCCCATACCTACATGTCGGCATTGCTGCAACAAACCGATATGACTCGGTTTTTTCGGTTAATCCTTGACCCCGAATGCTGGCAAACCCAACCCTTTAATTCCGCTTGCGCGTCCCTCGACCGCGATGGAAACTCGCCCCGCTTCGAGAGATTTGCTGCTGATGCAGTGGATCCACCAGAGGCTGCAACATGACTGATCAGCGACGAAACTCCTTCATCAACTTCCGAGGCCTGGAGGACGCCGAACCGGAGTCCGATCTGGTGAGCTGGGAAGACATCTGCGGCGATGCGACGTGGCAGGGCCGCTGGGTTGCACTCGATGGTTGCGCATACAACGAGGCCGGTGAAGCCACCGCAGGCCTGGTCGTGGACTACGACGACAATCTCGCCGAGCTCTGCGCTCGCCTCAGCGCCGAGCGTCGCAAGAGCTGCTCCGTCGTGTTCTGCCCGCCCGCCGAATCGGCCGCCTAGCCGTCCGGCGCGTCTTCCTCGTCCCAGGGGTGCACCTTCTCTTCGAGGGAGATCGGCTCGTCCACGCCAGTGCAGCGGTCCGGCTGGCCTCTGCGTAGCTTCACGGCGTTCCAGGGTCCGCCGCCCGAAACATCGTCGTCCATACCCCATTCGCCCTTGATGTACTGGTCGCCATCTTCGCCTATTTCGATACGAAAGTAGCCACCGCCCCGGCGAATCTGTGGCTTGCCCGCCACCAACTCCCGTCGGTCTTCCCACTGGAAGATCAGCAGGTCACCGTCGATGTCGCCCTGGATTCGCCCGGCTCGCTCGTGCTTGACGTAGTCGCCGACCACCTGCTTGCCGCTTTGGCAGAGGTGCATGTTGCCATACTGCGGCGACTGCCAGACCCCGTAGAACGTCGCGCCCTCGGGCAACGAACCGGCTTTCGGTTTCTGAGAACCCCCGCAACCGAGGATGACCCCAAGCAACAGGGCCAACGCTATCTGCTTTGCCTTCATCGAGTCCCTCCCCGCTCCCCACGATAGACGACACTCTGGCGAAAGCGCAATTTCGGCGGTTCAACGTATCCGGGGGACGGAGATCACGTGGTAGAGGACCGCTTGGCTCTCCGAGAGCAGGACGGCCAGGTCGCGGAGGTTCTCGAAGACCGAGCCATCCCAGCGCAGCTGTGCGGCCGGTGGCGGGGGCTCGAGGCGATAGCTCGCGACCACCATCGGGCGTAATCGTTGGCGGAGGCGCGCCGGGGCATCGATGGTTTCCTTCAAGAGCTCGAGCGCGCGGTCCATGCCGCCAAGCTCGTCGACAAGACCGTGCCGGTGGGCGTCGGCAGCCAGCCAGACCCGGCCTCGCGCGAGCGGCTCGATGTCTTCGACAGATCGCCCGCGCCCGTCAGCCACCAGCGCCACGAAAGAATCGTAGAACGCGTCGAGCTCGCGGTTGATCAACCGGCGCTCCGCATCGGTGAGGGGGCGGTGGGGCGAGTAGATGTCGGCATGGGGCCCGGTCCGGAGGACTTCCGTCCGAATCCCGACTCGGTCGAGAAGCTGCGAGGCCAACAATCGGGCCGAGACGACCCCGATCGAGCCCGTCAGGCCAAGGGGCTGGGCGACGATGGCGTTGGCATGGGCCGCCACGTAGTACCCGCCGCTCGCAGCAACCTCGCCGAAGTACGCCACCACCGGTTTCTTCTCCCGAACCCGAACCACCTCGCGGTGGATCAAATCCGACGCCTCAGCGGAACCTCCGGGGGAATCGACCCAAAGCAAGACGCCGAGCGCGCGGCGGTCGCGGCGGGCGTGACGAAGCGCCGCAACGATGGAAGCCCGCCTGCCCGTCGGAGCGCCGGACTCCGAAATGGCCCCCTTCACCGCGACGACTGCAATGTAAGGTTCCCGCCGCAGCGGGCGGAAGAGCTTTGCCTCTTTGAACGCGAGGTAACGGTTGGCTTCGATGACGCCTTTCCTCTTATCCTTCTCGTCGCCTAGGCCGAGCTTGTCGGGCAGCTCGTCTTCGTAGGCAAGCTCGTCGGCCAGGTGCGCATCGATCGCGTCTCGTCCGCGGAAGACACCTGCCTCAAACAGGGCGCGTGTTTCATCCAGCGTGGTGCCGGTGCGTTGGGAGAGCGCGTCGACCAAGGCTTCGGTGTGCCCGTCGATCAGAGCTTGGAGTTGTTCGCGCTGCGGCTCGCTCATCGAGTCTCGACTCATGCGCTCGGCCGCAGTCTTGTATTCCTTGCGAGCAAACGGCTCGATCTCGACGCCGATGCGATCGAGCAAGGGCTTCACGTAGTGCGACTGCGCCGAGAGCCCGAGCAAGGTAATCGTCCCTTGAGGTGCGAGATAGACACGCTCGGCCGCGGACGCCACATAGAGCTCCCGATGTCCGCCGCCCCGAGGCAAGAGCACCGTAGTGTGTTTGCCCTCGTCCCTCAGTCGAAGGATCTGCTCGCGTAGCCCGACGCAGACCGACCACCCCGCTTGAACCGGAGGCAAGACGAACGCGACCCCTTCGACCCGGGGATCCCTGATCGCATAATCAGCAAGCCGACGAACCGCCGCCAACGACGAGGTTCGCCGGAGCGAGCCTGCATCGAGCAGCCTTCGGAGCCAGGGAAGCGGCTGACGGGCCTCGACGAGGCGTGGTTTGAGGCGTACCGCGATCCAGCGCCCCTTCGGTCTCGATACACGGCGGGCGATCGCCCAGAACGGTAGGACGGGCACGCAGAGCAGATTCCGGAACAAACGGAGGACGAAACGAAGCATCGTTTTTGCCTATAGAGACGGCTTGTTATGCTGGAAGTGGTGGGGTCGGAAATCTTTACCGGCGACTGGCGCTCTGCTAGGAACTCATAGCACTGAAGAAGGCGAAGGAGCACGGCTCAAAACATGGCAAGCCCCCAGATGGTGATGTACGAGGAGGAGTTTGCCCAGG
>Ga0209456_10000138_pt1 | contig 39215 bp, 41 predicted proteins | sample COG_11_FD_184755 | JGI IMG/M metagenome (GOLD analysis project Ga0209456, IMG submission 184755) | Pelagic marine sediment microbial communities from the LTER site Helgoland, North Sea, for post-phytoplankton bloom and carbon turnover... | ecosystem: Environmental > Aquatic > Marine > Neritic...
GGGTGGCGGCGGCCAGGGTGGTGGTGGCCAGGGCGGCGGTGGCCAGGGCGGTGGTGGCAGTGCGCCCCCGCAACCGGGACCGGATGACTTCGACGACGATATCCCGTTCTAGGCGAGGCATTCGCCAATTTGATTACCGAGCCGCGCGGAGCGATATAAGCCTGCGCGGCTCTCTACATTTAGCCAACAGGTAACTACAAAATGGGTGCGTACAAAGAGCCTCACGGTGGGGAGCTCAGGAACCTCTATCTCGGCGCGGATGAAGCAGAGGCCGAGAAGAAGGCGGCGCAGGACTATGCGTCCTGGGACCTGACCGAGCGCCAGCTCTGCGACATCGAACTGGTACTCAACGGGGCCTTTTCGCCGCTCGAGGGATTTCTCGACGAAGCCGACTACGACGCGGTCGTCAATGGCATGCGCTTGACGAGTGGCGTGCTCTGGCCGGTACCGATCACGTTGGATGTCAGCAAAGAATTCGCTGCCACGATCAAGTCCGGTGACAAGATTGCTCTGCGAGATCTCGAGGGTGTGATTCTCGCGACGCTCGAGGTCGGGGACATCTGGACACCCGACAAGGCGGCCGAGGCCGAAGGCGTGTTTGGTACCACGGACGAGCTGCATCCGGCCGTGCATTATCTCAACAACATTGCCAATTCAGTCTATGTGGGCGGCAAACTCAGCGGAATCGAGGCGCCGACGCATTACGATTTCAAGCACCTGCGTGACAGCCCGTCCGAGATGCGCGATCGATTCAAGAAGCTCGGCTGGCGCAAGGTCGTGGCATTCCAGACCCGCAACCCGATGCACCGTGCGCACCAGGAGATTTCGCAGCTCGCGGCGAGGGAGTCCGAGGCCAACCTGCTGATCCATCCCGTCGTCGGCATGACCAAGCCCGGTGATGTGGATCACTACACGCGCGTGCGCTGTTACGAGCACATCCTCGCGCACTATCCCGAACAGACCACGTCGCTGTCGCTGTTACCGCTGGCGATGCGCATGGGAGGCCCACGCGAGGCCCTGTGGCACGCGATCATCCGCAAGAACTACGGATGTACGCACCTCATTGTCGGGCGCGATCACGCGGGTCCGGGCAAGGACTCCAAAGGCGAGGACTTCTACGGACCCTACGACGCGCAGGAATTGCTCAAGGAACACGAGCAGGAACTAGATATCTCGATGGTGCCGTTCCGCATGATGGTCTATGCCGAAAACAAGGCGCAGTACATCCCGATCGACGAGGCTACCGATGACGACAATACGCTGAATATCTCGGGTACCGAACTTCGTCGCCGCCTGCAGGAGGGTCTCGAGATTCCCGATTGGTTCTCGTTTCCGGAAGTCGTCGAAGAATTGCGACGCACGCACCCGCCGCGCCACAAGCAGGGTTTCACCGTGTTCTTTACGGGCCTGTCCGGTTCGGGCAAGTCCACGATCGCCAACGCACTCATGTCAAAGCTCATGGAAATCGGCGGCCGGCAGATCAGCCTGCTTGACGGTGATATCGTCAGGAAGAACCTCTCGAGCGAACTCGGTTTCTCGAAGGAGCACCGCGATCTCAACATTCGTCGCATCGGCTACGTGGCCAGCGAGATCACCAAGAACGGCGGCATAGCGATTTGTGCGCCGATCGCACCGTATACTGCGACTCGTCGCCAGGTGCGTGAGGCCGTCGAGCCCGTAGGCGGGTTCGTCGAGATTCACGTGTCGACGGCGCTGGACATTTGCGAGGAACGCGATCGCAAGGGCCTGTATGCCCTGGCGCGTGCCGGCAAGATCAAGGAGTTCACAGGCATCAGCGATCCTTACGAGGTGCCCGAGAACGCCGAAATGGTCATCGACACGGCCGACATTTCGCCGGACCTCGCGGCGCACCGTATACTCGTCAAACTGGAAAGCATGGGATTCATTCGTTGAAGCTGTACATCAAGACAATGGGTTGCCAGATGAACGAGTACGACTCGGAGAAGATGGCGGACGTACTTCGTGAGTCGCACGGTTACGAGCTGACCGATTCGCCCGACGATGCCGACCTGTTGCTCGTGAACACGTGCTCGATCAGGGAGAAAGCGCAGGAGAAAGTTTTTTCCGAACTGGGTCGCTGGCGCCTGCTCAAGGAAAAGAACCCGGACGTCAAGATCGGTGTGGGCGGCTGCGTCGCGAGCCAGGAAGGCGAGGGTATCACGCAACGCGCGCCGTTCGTCGACGTCGTCTTCGGCCCGCAGACCCTGCACCGGCTTCCGGAACTCATCGCCGCCGCCGCCGCTAAGCCCGTCGTCGACATCTCGTTTCCGGAGATCGAGAAGTTCGACCGTCTTCCCGCACCGCGCGCCGAGGGACCCACGGCGTTCGTCTCGGTCATGGAAGGCTGCAGCAAGTACTGCAGTTTTTGTGTCGTGCCGTATACGCGCGGCGAAGAGATCAGTCGGCCGTTCGACGACGTTATCGCGGAGGTAGCGACCCTTGCGGAGCAGGGGGTCCGTGAAGTGAACCTCCTCGGCCAGAATGTGAATGCCTACCGTGGGCCGATGCACGATGGGGAGATCGCGGACCTCGCGACGCTCATCTATTACGTGGCCGCCATCGAGAACATCGAGCGCATTCGTTTTACGACATCACATCCCGTGGAGTTTACGGACAGCCTGATCCAGGCCTACGCGGAGGTGCCGAAGCTCGCGAGTTACCTGCACCTGCCCGTGCAGCATGGTTCCGACCGCGTGCTCGCTGCAATGAAACGCGGCCACACGATTCTCGAGTACAAACAAAAGATCCGGAAGTTGCGTGAGGCACGCCCGGGTATTTCGCTGTCCTCGGACTTCATCATCGGTTTCCCGGGCGAAACCGACAAGGACTTCGAAGCGCTCATGAACCTCGTGGCCGACGTTGGCTTCGACCAGTCCTTCAGTTTCATCTACAGCGCACGTCCCGGTACGCCGGCCGCAAGCCTTGCCGACGACACGCCAATGGACGTGAAGAAACAGCGTTTGCAGATACTGCAGGCGCGCATAAACCAACAGGCGCTCGAGATAAGCCAGGCCATGGTCGGCACGACACAGCGGGTGCTCGTTGAGAGAATATCGAAGAAAGCCGACTCACAGCTTGCGGGACGAACCGAGAACAATCGATGGGTGAACTTTGATGCCGATGCGTCGCTGATCGGCGAGTTTGTTGACGTTCTCATTACGGAAGCCTTGCCAAATTCCTTACGCGGTCGACTCGCACTTCCAAAGGCGCGCGCTTCAGGGTAATCTGTTATTCAATGATCTATTGCCCTGATAGATTTTATGCCAGGCCATCCACGCGGTCTCGCGCCATACCTGTCGCCCAGGCAGGCAGTTTCCTGCACAGAGGTTTTGAATACAGATCTTGAATGCTGTCCAGATTTCTCGGGACGTAGTCCTCGAGCCCGCCGATAATAGTCGCCTTGCAAATCTTTGCGGCCAGTTTGATGAACACTTGCGGCAGATCGAACGCCGACTCGATGTCGAAATTGCCAGTCGTGGAAATCGCTTCCGGGTAACAGGTACGCCAGGCGCCGCCGAAGTTGGCGGTGACGTGTTGCTGTCGTTGTTCGAGATGACCGGCAGCGAACGACTGGATCCGGAGCGAGTACACATGCTGTTGCAGGAGTCTTTCATGACCGATGTCGATGCAGCGACGAACGACAGTGAAGAAAATGGCGGCCAGGTCGTCGGCATTCAGACGCGCCGCAAGCTCATTCGGCCGCGCGGAGCGAACCAGACGGCGTACCTCAGGAACATCCAGGAGCACGATCTTGCTTTCGGCATCGGGCCGGCGGGTACGGGCAAGACCTACCTCGGCGTCGCATGTGCTGTCGATGCCCTCGAGAACGAGCAAGTGCGGCGCATCGTGCTGGTCCGTCCGGCGGTCGAAGCCGGCGAGCGACTCGGTTTCCTGCCCGGTGACCTGTCGCAGAAAGTCGATCCCTATCTGCGGCCGATGTACGATGCGCTCTACGACATGATTGGCGCCGAACGCGTTACGCGTCTCATCGAGCGCAACGTCATCGAAATCGCGCCGCTCGCGTTTATGCGCGGACGTTCGCTCAACGAGTCTTTCGTCATTCTCGACGAGGCGCAGAACACGAGCGTGGAACAAATGAAGATGTTCCTGACGCGCATAGGCTTCGGCTCGCGTGCCGTCGTAACGGGTGACATTACGCAGATCGATCTGCCGTCCGGACAGCAATCGGGACTCAAGAATGCCACCGAGGTACTCGATGGCGTCAAGGGTGTCGCGTTCACTAACTTCACTCGCAAGGATGTCGTGCGCCACGAGCTCGTGCAGCGGATTGTGAAAGCCTACGAAGACAATGACAGGGCAGGCTGACCAGGCCACGTGAAGCCGGATGACGCGTTCGTGGTCGATGTCCAGGTTGCCTGCGATAACAAAGAAATTCCCTCGAACTCGGAGATTGCGACCTGGGTCACCCGCGCGCTGCTGGCGACGGGCCGGGAATTTGACGCGGGTACTGAATTATCCGTGCGCGTGGTCGATAAGAGTGAAATACAGGCGTTGAATCGCGACTACCGTGAGCAGGACAAGCCGACCAACGTGTTGTCTTTTCCTGCCGGCGAGGTTGCGGGATTGCCGCCCGAGGCGGCGGTGGTTCTTGGTGACCTCGTCGTTTGCGCGGATATCGTGAGCCAGGAGGCCGATGAGCAGGGTAAGCCCGCCGCCGATCACTGGGCGCATATGCTCGTGCACGGAACCCTGCACCTGCTGGGATATGACCACGGGGACGATAGTGAAGCGGCGGCAATGGAAGGGCTGGAGACGCAGACCCTGAAGCAATACGGGCTCCCGGACCCTTATGGAGAGTCTCGGTAGATAGAGATAGAATCACAGGTTATGAACGACAAACCTCCCAGTACCAGCGGCTCTGGTGCACCCGGACTGGTTGCGCGAATCAAGCGTGCCTTCAAGGGTGAACCCTGGAGCCGCGACGAGATCCAGACCTTTATCCAGTCCGAAGTCGAACTCGATGCCGAAGAGAAAAGCATGCTCTCGGGCGTTCTCGAGGTATCCGAGACCCAGGTGCGCGACGTCATGGTGCCGCGCTCGCAGATGGTGGTCATCGATATCGAGAACGAGTTCGACGAGATACTCGCCCTGATCGTCGAGTCCGGCCATTCCCGTTTCCCGGTTATTGGCGAAGACCGCGACGAGGTGCTCGGCATCCTGCTGGCCAAGGACCTGCTGCGCTATTTCGGCAGCGACGCGGCCAGGGAAGTCACGATCCGGAAACTGCTGCGTCCTGCCGCGGTCATTCCCGAATCCAAGCGGCTTAACGCGCTGCTCAAGGAGTTTCGCGCCAGCCACAACCACATGGCGATTGTCGTCGATGAATACGGCGGCGTGGCCGGCCTGCTCACGATCGAGGACGTGCTCGAGGAAATAGTGGGCGAGATCGACGACGAGCACGATCAGGAAGAGGCGGAGTTCATCCGTCCCGACGGCGATCGCAACGGGAAGCCGAGCTTTGCCGTTCGGGCCCTGACGCGGGTCGAAGATTTCAACGAGTATTTCGATTGCGCGCTCGACGACGAGGAATACGACACGATTGGCGGCCTCGTAATGCACGAACTCGGACGATTGCCGCGCCGTGGTGAGAAAGTCGATTTCGGTGGCTTCGAGTTCGCGGTCATCAAGGCCGACAAGCGGCGTATCGATGCGCTGCAAGTGCAGCGACACGGCGAGTAGCGCGAGTGGCGAAAGACCGGCACTTTATCTATCTGCTCCCCGCGGATCGGCCCAGGCTCACGCGTCTCGTGGCTTTCGTGCTGGGTTGTGCGATGCCGCTTGGCTTTGCGCCGTTCAGCTGGTCGCTGCTGGCGCCGCTGTTCGTCGTACCGCTGCTGTTCGTCTGCCTGACGGTGTCACCGCGGGACTCGGCCGCGCACGCATTCTGGTTCGGCCTGGGTATGTTTCTTACGGGCACCTACTGGATCTACATTTCCGTCCATGTCTTCGGTAACGCTGATCTGTGGATTGCACTATTCCTGATGGTCGGGCTGTCGCTGGTCATGGCGGCCTTGATCTCGGCCTCCGGCTGGCTGATAAGCCGGCTGTCTCACGGCGAACCCGCGCTGACGTTGCTGATTGCCCCGGCGGCCTGGGTATTCATCGAATGGTTGCGCGGCTGGATATTCACGGGCTTTCCCTGGCTGGCGCTCGGCTACGCACAAATCGATTCGCCGCTGGCGGGCTGGGCGCCCTTGCTCGGCGTCTATGGCGTCTCTTTCATGTTGCTGCTCAGCCTGGCGGGGATAATCACGGCGCTAATGGCGGCGGGCCGGCTGCGCCTGATCGGGCTGGTCGCCCTGATCCTGCCATGGATGATCGGCGGTGCCCTGTCCACGATCGACTGGACTGAGCCCGCCGGCGACCCGATGCGTGTCACGATCGCCCAGGCCGGCGTCTCCCAGGACAAGAAATGGGATAGAACCCAGCTGCAGCCCATCATGGAGTACTACCGCAGCGCTACGCTGAGTGTTCCCGACAGTGACATCGTACTCTGGCCGGAGGTCGCCATTCCCGCCGTGGACGACCAGGTCGAGAGTTACCTGGCCGTCATCGAGTCCGACGCTCGCAAGAACGGGCAGAGCGTCGTCTTCGGCATACTCGAGCGCAGCTATGAACGCAGCGTAGAAGGCCGTATCTACAACAGTGTCTTCATCCTTGGCGGCCCGGAGCGCCAGGCCTATCGCAAACGGCACCTCGTCCCGTTCGGCGAGTACTTTCCGGTGCCGGACAGCGTCAGAAAGTGGATGAAAATGCAGAACCTGCCGCATTCGGACCTCTCCCCGGGTGCCGCCGTGCAGCCGCTGCTGGTCGCGACCAATGGCGCGAAGCTGGCTGTCGCGATTTGCTACGAGGATTCCTACGGGGCCGAGCAGCTCTACGCGTTTCCGGAAGCGACGCTGCTGATTAACGTCAGTAACGATGCCTGGTTCGGGGACTCTGTAGCACCCCACCAGCACCTCGAGATTGCGAGGATGCGGGCACTCGAAGTCGGTCGGTATGCAATACGCTCGACCAACACGGGCATCAGCGCCTTCATCGGGGCGGGCGGCGAGCTCCTGCAGACTGGCAGGCAATTCGAGGCCGAGTTCATGACGGCCGATGTGGAGCCGCGCAAGGGCTCGACGCCTTATTCCACGATGGGGAACTGGGCTATCATCGGGCTCTGTCTCGCGATCCTCTTCATTTCCTGGATGCGCAGCCGCGCTGGCCTATAGACGACCTGATCCTGTAGGCTTGCTTTTTTTCAGCAGCAGACAGCAAATCGACACCCATGAGCACCCCGTACAAGCCCGAAATCGTTGAGCGTGACGCGCAGCAGCACTGGTCCGACGCGCGCAGTTTTGAGGTCGACGAAGATCCGGACAAGGAAAAATTCTATTGCCTGACGATGTTCCCGTACCCCAGCGGCAAGCTGCATATGGGGCATGTGAGGGTGTTCACAATCAGTGACGTAATCGCGCGCTACCACCGCATGCAGGGCAAGCACGTGCTGCAACCGATGGGATGGGACGCTTTCGGCATGCCTGCCGAGAATGCTGCGATACAGCGCGGCGTGCCACCGGCGAAGTGGACGTACGACAATATCGAGGACATGCGCGGCCAGTTCAATCGGCTGGGGTATGCGTACGACTGGAGCCGCGAGGTAACCACCTGCCGTCCCGAATATTATCGCTGGGAGCAATGGTTGTTCACGAAGATGTTCGCGAAGGGACTCGTCTATCGCAAGAATTCCGTCGTGAACTGGGATCCTGTCGACCAGACCGTGCTCGCCAACGAGCAGGTCATCGATGGCCGCGGCTGGCGTTCCGATGCCCTCGTCGAGCGCCGCGAGATCCCGCAGTGGTTCATGAAGATCACGGCGTACGCCGACGAATTGCTCGACGAACTCGATCGCATGCCCGGCTGGCCGGATTCGGTCAAGACCATGCAGCGTAACTGGATCGGACGTTCGGAAGGTGTGGAGCTGTCGTTCGAGGTTGCGGGGGAGGACGAGCCGTTAACGGTTTACACCACACGGCCCGACACGCTGCTTGGCGTGACGTACATGGCGGTCGCTGCTGAACACCCGTTAGCGGCCAAAGCCGCGACGGACGACGCAGAGGTCGCGGCGTTCATCGAAGAATGCATGCAGACCGATGCAGCCGAAGCCACGCTCGAGACGATGGAAAAGAAGGGAATGCCGCTCGGCATCTCGGCCGTGCATCCGCTGACCGGCGAAGACGTGCCGCTATGGGTCGCCAACTTCGTGCTCATGAGCTACGGCACAGGTGCTGTCATGGCCGTGCCCGGGCACGACGAACGTGACTGGGAGTTTGCCAAGAAGCACGGTATTCCGATCAAGCAGGTTATCGGTCCTGCCGACGGCTCCGAGATCGATATCGAAGAGGCCGTATTCGTCGACAAAGGGGTGCTCGTCAACTCCGGCAAGTACGACGGCCTCGATTTCGATGGCGCACTCAATGCGATCGCTGATCACTTCGAGGCAACGGGTCGTGGCAGGCGTGCGGTGAACTATCGATTGCGGGATTGGGGGGTGTCGCGACAACGCTACTGGGGCGCACCGATCCCGATTATCTATTGCGACGACTGCGACGCGGTGCCTGTCCCCGAGAACGAGTTGCCCGTCGTCTTGCCCGAAGACGTCGAGTTCACGGGCGTGGGTTCGCCGCTGCGCGAAATGCCCGAATTCTATGAGGTCAAGTGCCCGCAGTGTGGCAAAGACGCGCGCCGCGAGACCGATACATTCGATACGTTTGTCGAGTCGTCCTGGTATTTCGCGCGCTATGCGTGCCCGGACAACGATAAGGCGATGCTCGACGAGCGCGCAGCTTACTGGACGCCCGTGGACCAGTACACGGGCGGTATCGAGCACGCCATCCTGCATCTCCTGTACTCGCGGTTCTTCCAGCGCGTGATGCGCGACGAGGGGCTGACCGATGTCTCTGAACCGTTCGAGAACCTGCTGACCCAGGGCATGGTGCTCAAGGACGGCGCCAAGATGTCGAAGGCCAAGGGCAACACGGTCGATCCACAGGAACTCATCGCAAAATATGGCGCCGATACCGTGCGCCTGTTCATGATGTTCGCGGCGCCGCCCGAGCAGGCACTGGAGTGGTCGGACGACGGCGTGCAGGGCAGCTTCCGCTTCCTGAAGCGCTTCTGGACTGCGGTCGACGAGCACGTAGCGGCCGGCCCTGTGGTCAGGATTGAAGCCGATGTCCTGGACGATGCCCAGAAATCGTTGCGGCGCAAGACTCACCAGACGATTGCAAAGATCAGTGACGACATCGGGCGTCGCAGCAGCTTCAACACGGCCGTGGCGGCCGCGATGGAACTCCTCAACGCCGTCAATCGTTCGGACGACAAGTCCGAAGCGGGCCGCGGGGTGGAACATGAAGCGCTCGAGGCGGTGGTTCTGATGTTGTCGCCGATCGTGCCACATATCTGTCATGCCCTGTGGGAGAAGCTCGGGCATTCGACGCCGCTCATCGATCAGTCATGGCCGCAGGTCGACGAATCGGCCCTGGAAATGGAGCTGATCGAGATGGTCGTCCAGGTCAACGGCAAGCTGCGTGCGCGGGTCGCGGTGCCGGCCGCTGCCGACAAGGTGGAAATCGAAAAGCTTGCTGTCGCCGATGCCAACGTACAGCGCTTCATCGATGGCAATGACATCCGCAAAGTCATCGTCGTGCCGGGCAGGCTGGTGAATATCGTTGTCTAGATTTCTCGCGATCGCGGTCGCCGCGTTGCTCTCGTCCTGCGGGTTTCACATGCAGGGCACGCTCACGACACCCGGGGAGATGCAGCGCACCTACATCGCGACCGAGGACCGTCATAGCCTGTTTTATCGCGAGTTGCGACTGCAGCTGGAGACATCGGGCGTCGATGTCGTCGACTCGCTCGCCGAAGCGACGGCTACATTCTCGATAACATTCGACGATACCGACCAGCGCGTGCTGTCGGTGTCGGCGCGCAATGTGCCAACCGAATACGAGGTGTATTACACGATCCAGTACAGAGTCGATAGCGGCACCGAGCGGCTTCTCGAAGCACAGGACCTGACTGTGACCCGTGACTATACCTACGACGAACTGCTCGTCCTCGGCAAAGCTCGTGAAGAGGCACTGTTGCGCGATGCCTGCGTTGATGACCTCGTGCGCATCGTGCTCAAGCAGATCTCGACGCTGTAGGGTCCCATGCTGCTGGTCGGGGACATACCGGTCGCATCGCTGGTGTCCCTGCTACACCGCTACGGCCTGGAACTCGTATTCTGCGACGACGATGTGCCCATACCCGGCAGTTTCTGGGGCGAGGCGGAGGCGGGCATCGTTCGTAACCGGGTCTTTGTCCGTAACGACACACCGGTGCACTCCCTCTTGCACGAGACCAGCCACGTAGTCTGCATGACGGCCGCGCGTCGCGACACGCTCGATCGTGATGCAGGCGGTGACGACCTGGAGGAGTCGGCAGTGTGTTACCTGCAAATACTGCTGGCAGACCGCATACCCGGCGTCGGTCGCGACCGCGTCATGAGCGACATGGATGCCTGGGGCTACAGTTTTCGCCTCGGGAGTACCCGTGCGTGGTTCGCCGACGACGCCGATGACGTCAAAAACTTTCTTCTGGATCATAAGCTTATTGATTCCAGTGGGGCACCCACGTACAGCTTGAGATCATAGTCCCGGCGTGCGGTGTATAGTCTCGTATGGTCTGGTTCCGGTACCTCCTCTACTTCCTTGCTGTCGCCTTCATCACCTGGGCATTGACGCAGATGGAGATCGCGTCGCCCGGCAGCCTCAAGCTGCACATCGTGCTAACCGATACCGACGCCTACGGTACGAGCGAGTTTTCTCCGGTCGAAATCATCCAGGCGATCATTCTTGCCGTGTGTGGATCGATCATGGCGTGGGTCGCGCGGTATTGTCCTTCGCAACGCCCCATCGCTTTCGGTTTCGGCGGTCTGGCGCTGGCGTTCCTGATACGCGAACTCGACTACTTCCTCGATCGTTTCATCGCCGACAATCTCTGGCAGGTGCTGGTCGCTATTGTCGGTGCTTTGCTGATTGCTTATACCTACAGGCACCGGCGGCGGCTGAAGATAGGGCTGGCGAGGATCTGGCCGTCGCCCGGGTTGACGTTCCTGTTTGCGGGAGCGGTTATCCTGTTCGCATTCGTGAGACTTGTGGGTCATGAACCGCTCTGGATGTCGATTCTCGGCGATGCCTATCAGCGGATCATAAAGCTCGCGATCGAGGAGTTCATCGAATTGATGGGCTATTTCCTGTGGATGATAGGTACGATCGAATATGCGCTGCAGGCGCGGGCTATCGCTTACCGGGAACCGCAGCACGCCGCACAAAGGCTTCGGCAGAAGCGTCGACACGACGCTGAAGGCCGCTTCTGATCACCCGTTCGGATACCTTCCATACTCCTCACGGCAGCGGCGATCACGGAGATGTCCCAGTCGCTCGGACAATCTTCGATAACTCGCTTTGTGTGACATCTCCGCGCTCGCCGCAATCGTGCGTGTCACGGACCGCAAGCGAGCGGACAAGATGTTCGTTGGCAGGACATAAAGCGAGCGCAGCGAGACAGTCCGCCAACGAACATGTTGGCCGATCGCGTGTGCTGGGTGAGGTGGGTGGTGCCTGAACGGGTGATCAGAGAATAGTGGGATTCGGGGCGTCGCCGTAAACGTCCTCGGGTTCGAATACCTTTTCCGTTTCCGTCCATTCGAGTTCCACGAGTCCGTCGGACTGCTTGGCCTCGAAGTCGCTGCCGATCGGTACTTTGCGATAGAAGCAGCTCCGGTAACCGACATGGCAGCTCGCGCCCCCGGCGACGTCGACGCGCAGCCAGATGCAGTCCTGGTCGTCGTCGATAAGAAGTTCCCTGACGGTCTGCACGAGCCCGCTGGTCGCGCCCTTGTGCCAGAGAACCTGGCGGCTGCGGCTGTAGTAATGCGCCTCGCCCGTGCTGATTGTCAGGCGCAGGGCCTCGGCGTTCATGTAGCCCTGCATGAGCAGCTCGCCCGACCCGGCATCGGTTGTGGCGACCGTGATCAGACCGCGGTCGTCGAATTTCGGAGCGAGATCATTGCTTTCCTCGACCTGTTCGACGGTCTTGCGGTCTTGAAATCTGACCGGTACGACAGACATTGGGAATCCTCAAAGATTTGTTCGCGGCCCGGAAGAATACCGATCGTAGCTGCGAGCAGCAATATTGCTATGATTGCGTTTTTTACGGGCCGGCAAGAGACTTCATGACCATACAGCTACACGACACGCTCCAGGGCAGGAAAGTCCCCTTCGAACCCCTCAGGGAGGGCGAGGTGACCATGTACCTGTGCGGGCCGACCGTTTACAACTATGCGCATATCGGCAACGCGCGGCCCGCGGTCGTATTCGATCTCCTGGCGCGTGTCCTGCGGCGCCATTTCAAGCTCACGTTCGCCCGCAATATCACGGATGTAGATGACAAGATCAACGCGGCTGCGATCGAGTCGGGCAAGCCGATCGACGAGATCACGGCCAAATACATCAAGGCGTATAACGACGACATGGGCGCGCTGGGCGTACGGCGTCCCGATGTCGAGCCGCGTGCAACGCAGCATATCGACGTGATGATCGCGATGATTGCAAAGCTCATCGAGAACGGCTTTGCCTATGAGGCTGAGGGACACGTGCTGTTCAACGTGGATTCATACGAGCGCTACGGTGAACTGTCGAAGCGCGATCTCCGGGAAATGATCGCGGGGTCCCGTGTCGAGGTGGCGCCTTACAAGAAAGCCGCACAGGACTTCGTGCTGTGGAAGCCTTCGACGCCGGAGTTGCCCGGCTGGGAATCGCCATGGGGCCGGGGCCGCCCGGGCTGGCATATCGAGTGCTCGGCAATGGCCGAGGAGCATCTCGGCGACACGATCGACATTCACGCAGGCGGCCAGGACCTGGTGTTTCCGCATCACGAAAACGAATGCGCTCAAAGCGCCTGTGCACACGATGGGGCCCCATTCGCTCGTTACTGGCTGCACAACGGGTTCCTGAGCATCGACCAGACCAAGATGTCGAAGTCGCTGGGCAATGTCCTGCTCGTGCATGATCTCGTCGAGTCGGTACCGGGCGAAGTGATTCGCCTGGCGTTGCTGAGTGCACATTACCGGCAGCCACTGGACTGGTCGGGTGAGACCATCGAATCCGCGCGCAAGATGCTGGATCGACTATACGGAGCGGTCCGGGGGATCGAGGTATCCGACGAGGCCCGCGCCGCAGCGGAAGTGCCCGAGGCGCTCGTCGCGGCGCTCGAAGACGATCTCAATACGCCGAAGGCGCTCGCCGAGTTCTTCGCGCTCGCGCGCAAGCTCAACAAGGCTACCGACCCCGGCGAGAACGAGACGCTTGCTGCGCAAATGTACGCAGCCGGAAATCTGATGGGCCTGCTTTCGAGCGATCCCGAGGAGTGGTTCTCCGGCCACGCGGAAGGAGAGTTAACGGCGGACGAAATCGAGGTGCTCATCGAGAAGCGCAACGTGGCCAAGAAGGCGCGGGACTTCGAGCAGGCCGACGCGATACGCGACCAGCTTGCAGCGGCCGGTATCACGATCCAGGATGGCCGCGATGGCACGATCTGGCGACGGGGCGGTTGATGATGAGCAACGAGGTGGAGACCGCGCAATTGGAACTCATCGAGGAGTTCGCTTTTTTCGACGACTGGATGGACCGTTACCAGTACCTGATCGATCTCGGAAGGCGGCTTCCCGAGTTTCCCGAGGCGCTGAAGAACGAAGAGAATCGTATCCGTGGTTGTCAGTCCCAGGTTTGGTTCGTCGCTGAGCAGGAAGACGGTCGACTCCATTTTCGCGCGATCAGCGATGCGGCCATCGTCTCGGGATTAATCGCGCTGCTGCTGCGGCTGTACAGCGGGCGCTACCCGCAGGACATCCTCGATACCCCGCCGGACTTCGTGAAAGCATTGCAGCTCGAAAGCCACCTGAGTCCGACACGCAGCAACGGTCTGTCGTCGATGCTCAAAGCCATCCGCGGGTTCGCAGCCGAGGCGTTACAGGCGGCCTGATGCCGAACGTAGTGAGCCGCTTCCTGGCCCGGCCGCTAATCTGGCTCGTGAAGTTCTACCGGCTTGCGGTCTCGCCCTGGCTTGGCGGCAATTGCCGTTTCCAGCCCACCTGCTCGGAATATGCAATCGAGGCCCTGCAGGTTCACGGGGTCCTGCGTGGCAGCTGGCTCGCCACCAGGCGCATCGGCCGTTGCCATCCCTGGGGCGCATCGGGTTACGACCCCGTGCCCGATGCCGTGCGAGAAGACGATGAAACCGATTGACGTCCTGCGGGCGCTGGCCTACCCCGTCACCGAATCGGCTGTCCTGGTACCACTGGTCGTATTCTGGTTGCTCCTGTCGCTGGCGACGTTCCCCGGCCTCATGGGGCTGTTCCTGATGATCGTCGTGGGGCTGTTCCTGATGTTCGTCGTGGTGCCGGCCGTGTTTCGCTACCAGATGATCGTCCTCGAGGCGCGTGCCAGGGGCAAGACGCCGGACACCCCCGATATTGATATCTTCCGCTGGTTCGGCAACGCGTGGACCGTGTTTCCGGTCCCTGTCGTCCTGTTCCTCGTATTCATCACGGTCGAGACCGCCGACCGCTTCGGTACGGCCTGGGCGATCCTGCCGGTATTGTTTGCCGGCGTTTTTTTCCCCGTGTCGATCGCGGTGCTCGCGATCACGCAATCCCCGCTGCAGAGTCTCAACCCGGTCGCCTTGTACCGCTTGCTAAAGCAGTGCGGCCAGACGTTCTGGATGGCCACGGCATTTCTCGTTATCGCATCGTGGCTGTCAGTGGAAGCACAGATGCTGCCGACGATGCTCGCCAATTTCGTGCAGTTGCTGCTGTCGTTCTCTTTTTTCTCCCTGGTTGGCAGCCTGATCGAACCCTACGGCCTGATCGAGGACGTCGATATTCCGGTGCCGCTCGAGAAGACGGCCGAGAGCGTCCACGACGATCTCGAGAAGCAGCGAACACACGATCTGAATCACGCGTATGGCTTCATCAGCCGCGATAATCGTGCCGGTGGCTTCGACCATATCTTCAAGCAGGTCGCGAGCGACCCGGACCCGGTCGATGCATGGGCGTGGTACTTCAACCGTATGCTTGCCTGGGAGGACCCGAATCACGCGCTGTTTTTCGCGCAGCATTACGTTCACGATATGCTGCGGCACGGCGAGAAGACACCCGCTGTGAAGGTCATGATGCGTTGCCGTCTGCTCGAAGAGCACTGGAAACCACTGCGCGAGGATCTGCCGGCAGCGATCGACGCGGCCGAATCGAGCGCCAATATCGAATTGGCGGCTGTGCTGAAGGGCTATTGAGGCGCTACAATAAGTGCATGGACAAGCGACTATTGACGATTCTGCGATGCCCGGTCAGCCATAAGGGCCTGTCTTTGCTCAAGAAAGACAAGCTCGAGAAGGTCAATGCGGCCATCGGCGAGGGCGGCCTCGTCAATCACGAGGGAACGCGACTCGGCGAGCCACTCGACGAGGCGCTCGTGACCGACGACGGAAAACGTGTCTACCCGGTCAACGACGGTATTCCCGTGCTGCTCGAAGGCGAATCCATCAACATGGAGCAGCTTGCTTGAAACTCCAGGCAAACCAGCTCTCGGCCCATCTAAAGAAATCCCTTGCCCCGTGTTACCTCGTTACGGGTGACGAGCACCTGCTGGTCGACGAAGCGCTCGATGCCATACGCGGAACTGCGCGCGCAAGAGGTTTCAGTATGCGCGAGCTGCACGTTGCGACCACGGGTTTCGATTGGCCGCAGCTGACCGCGGCCAGCAGCAATATGTCGCTGTTCGCAGAGCAACGCATCATCGAATTGCGCCTGCCGACCGGCAAGCCCGGGCGTGTCGGGGGCCAGGCGATCATCGAACTGGTCGAACAATCGGGCCCCGAAAACCTGTTCATCGTAACGGCACCGAAGCTGGACCGGAGTTCTGCCGCTTCGAAATGGGCGAAGGCGATCGACGCGAAGGGCGTTGCCCTGCAGATCTGGCCGATCGGCATTCGTGAGCTTCCCGGCTGGATCGCGAATCGTATGCGGAGCGCCGGTCTCAATCCGGATCGCGATGCCGTGACGCTGATTGCGGATCGTGTCGAAGGTAACCTGCTGGCGGCCGGCCAGGAAATCGAGAAGCTGCGCCTGCTCCTCGGCGAAGGGCCAGTGAGTGCCGAAGACGTCGACAACGCTGTAGCAAACAGCAGTCGCTACGATGTCTACAAGCTCGCGGATGCGGCCCTGGCGGGAGATGCACCTCGTGCTGTCAGGATCCTGGGCGGCCTGCGCGCCGAAGGCGTCGAGCCGGTGATCGTAATGTGGGCACTGACGCGCGAGCTGCGCACGCTTTCCGCACTCGACGACACCGTGCGTCAGGGAGGCGACCTGGGCGGTGCGATGCAAAAGAACGGTGTCTGGCGTAACAGGCAGGGGCTGGTCCGCAGCTGTATCAGCCGCCACCAGCATGGCGACTTCCAACATATGCTCAAGGTTGCGGGACGGGCTGACGCGGCGGCCAAAGGGCAGCGCGCCGGCGACCCGTGGCAAATGGCGACCGACATCGTCGTGGGAATGGCGCGCGCATGAGGCTCCTCGGTGTTTTCGGCGGTACTTTTGATCCGATTCACTACGGCCACCTGAGAACCGCATTCGAAATGCTGCAGGCGCTGCGTTTCGACAGCGTGCATTTCACGCCCTGCGGTGATCCACCGCATCGCGGCGAGACATATGCCGCCGCCGCCGAACGCCTGCGCATGGTCGAGCTGGCGCTCGAGGGCCAGGAGGGGTTTGTCGCCGATGCTCGAGAACTGTCCCGCGAGGGACCGTCATACACGATTGATACGCTGACGGAGCTGCGCGGGGAATTTCCACGGCGCTCGATAGGTCTGATACTGGGTATGGACGCATTCCTCGGTTTGCACACGTGGCATCGATGGAGCGAGATTCTCGGCATTGGACACATCGTCGTTGCGCATCGTCCGGGCTGGAAAGCGCCGGATATTGGCCCGCTGGGTGAGCTGATAGCGGAGCGTGGCACGCATCGTGTGGAGGACCTGCACAAGGAACTCTATGGCCGCATTCATATCCACGCGGTAACGCAGCTCGAGATCTCGTCGACCGAGATTCGCGAACTCGTCGCCGCGGGCCGTGACCCGAGATTCCTGATGCCCGATGCGGTGCGGGACGAGATCGACAGAAGTGGCTGTTATTCCCTAGGAGGCGAGATTTGAAGACGAATGAGAACCGCGTATGAACAGTGAAAAGCTCAGTGACCTGGTGATTGAGGCGCTTGATGACGTCAAGGCGAAGGACATCGTCAGGCTCGACGTGCGCGATATGACGACCGTGACCGACTACATGATTGTGGCCAGCGGCACCTCCAATCGTCATGTCAAGGCGCTGGTCGATAATGTCACTGAAAAAGCCAGGGAGGCGGGCCATCGGCCCGTCGGGGTCGAGGGCGAGGACGGCGCCGAGTGGGTCTTGCTCGACCTGCAGGACGCGCTGGTGCACGTCATGCTGCCAAAGGTGCGCGAGTTCTATAACCTGGAGAAACTCTGGTCGATTTCCCCGGGCGGGGATGCGACGGCCACCGACGGCTAGGTCGTGCACATTCGACTTCTTGCCGTAGGCGATCGCCAGCCCGCGTGGGTGAATGATGCGTTCGGTACCTATGCCGAGCGGTTTCCTCGCGAGTGGAAATTTCGTCTCGACACGATTCCGACCGTGAGGCGCAACAAGAATGACAGGTCCCGCCAGGCGATGGAGGCAGAGGGGCAACAGGTGCTTACCAAACTGCAGGACGCCGAGCAGGTCGTTCTGCTGGATGAGCGCGGCAAACAGCTCAGCAGCCAGGGGCTCGCAGCGAAACTTGCGGACTGGCAGAACGACGGCCGCGACCTGTGTCTCCTCATTGGCGGTCCCGACGGCGTCTCCGACACCTGTCGCGAACGGGCGGACTACACGTGGTCGCTGTCGTCATTGACGCTGCCGCACGGCATGGCGCGCGTGCTCGTTGCCGAACAACTGTACCGCGCGTGGTCGTTGCAGAGCGGTCATCCTTACCACCGGGCCTGAATTCTGCATATGGCCCGGCAACCGAACCTGTTTCTTGCTTCGTCGTCCCCGCGTCGGCACGAACTGCTGAGAGCGCTCGGCCTCGAGTTCGGCCTGAGGATCGGGGATGTTGACGAAACGCCGCTCCCCGGGGAATCGCCACAGGACATGGTGTTGCGACTGGCAGCGGCAAAGGCGTTGTCCGTCGACGCGGGAGATGATGAAGTCGTGATTGGCGCCGATACGGCAGTCGTGATCGATGACGCCGTGCTGGGCAAGCCCAAGGACGAAGAGGACGCCGAGTCGATGCTGCTGCGACTTGCAGGCCGAACCCACTCTGTCGTCACGGGGGTTGCCGTTCGCGGCCCTGGCGGCGTGCAGACGACGCTGAGCGTTACACAAGTGCTGTTTCGGGATATCGGTCGGGACGAGGTGCGCGCATACTGGCAAAGTGGGGAACCCTGCGACAAGGCAGGAGCTTACGCCATTCAGGGCATCGGCGGGGTTTTCGTCGAGAAGATCGAAGGCAGCTACTCGGGAGTCGTAGGCCTGCCCATTTTCGAAACCGTTGGACTACTGCACAACGCCGGCATCGACGTCTTGCCGCGACCGCCAGGAGATGACCCAGGAATGAGCCCGAAATAATGACTGATGAGTCACTGAAAGAAGAGATACTGATCAACGTAACCTCCAGCGAGGTGCGCGCAGCACTGCTCGAAAACGGCGTTTTGCAGGAGGCATACATCGAGCGTTCGGCGCGTCGCGGACTGATCAGCAACATATACAAGGGGCGGGTGCTGCGCGTTCTGCCCGGGATGCAGGCCGCATTCATCGACATTGGCCTCGAGCGCACGGCCTTCCTGCACGCCTCGGATATCGCGGCAAGGAATCAGACAACAGGTACCGACGACGTCCCTGACATTCGTGAGCTCGTGCGTGAAGGCGACGATATCATGGTGCAGGTCGTCAAGGACCCGCTCGGCAACAAGGGCGCGCGTCTTACCACGTTCATCACTTTGCCGTCGCGTCATATCGTGCTGTTACCGCGCAGCGATGCGGTCGGTATTTCAGCCCGTATCGAGGGCGAGGAGGAGCGTGACAGGCTGCGCGCCATGGTCGAGGAGATTCTCGCTGAACGTGAACTCGACTGCGGGGCAATCGTGCGCACCGTTGCAGAAGGTGTCGACAAGGAAACTCTGCTCGCAGACCTGAAATACACCCTTAGGCTCTGGGAGGTCGTTAAGGAACAGTGCAGCAAGAGCGGTGTAAAAACACTTGTTCACGAGGATTTGTCGCTGCCCCTGCGGGTCCTGCGGGACATGGTGACCAGCGACATAGAACGCATACTGGTCGATTCCGAACAGGATTTCGAAGCCATGCAGGAATTTGCGAATACTTACCTGCCCGATGTCGGGCTGCAACTCGAACTCTACAAGCGGCGCCGGCCGATTTTCGACCTGCACGGTATCGAGGACGAGATCCGGCGCTCCCTCGACAGGAGTATCCCTTTAAAATCAGGCGGGTACCTGATATTCGATCAGACCGAAGCCATGACCACGGTCGACGTCAACACGGGCGGCTACGTTGGACATCGCAATCTCGAGGAGACGATCTACCGTACCAATCTCGAGGCTGCCGTGGCGATTGCCCGCCAGTTGCGCCTCAGGAACCTCGGCGGAATCATCATCATCGATTTCATCGACATGGAGGAAGCCGATCACCGGGAGAAGGTCCTGCACGTCCTTGAGCAATCGCTGGCGCGCGATCATGCGCGACACCAGATCACACCGGTTTCGCCCCTGGGCCTGGTCGAGATGACGCGCAAGCGTAATCGAGAGAGCCTGCAGCATGTTCTGTGTGAGGATTGTCCGTGTTGCAGCGGCCGTGGTTTCGTGATGACGGCCGAGACGGTCTGCTTCGAGATCTTCCGCGAGATAATCCGGCAGTCGCGCCAGTTCGAATTCGACGAGGCGCGCGTTTTGGCGCACGAGGACGTAATTGAACTCTTGCTCGATGAGCAGGCCCGCAGCCTGGCCGAACTCGAAGAACAATCGGGCAAGTCCATACGCCTGCAGACCGAGTCCCTGTACTTGCAGGATCAGTTCGACGTCGTGCTGATGTAGGGCATGGCGTAAGCATCGAGACATGAAATCCTTCCTGCAACGTCTGCTCAAGTTCGGTGCCTACACGGTGGCCGGTATCGTGATCGCGCTCGCGATCGCGGTCGGGCTGTTTCGACTGTTCCTGCCGCGGTTGCCCGAATACCAGGAAGAGATCAAGGGCTGGGCCAGCACGGCGATCGGCATGGAAGTCGAGTTCTCGGGTATGGATGCGCGCTGGGGCCTCAGCGGGCCGGAACTGGAATTCTACGACACGGAACTCGTCAGGCCGAGCACGCAGGCAAGGGTCATCGCCGCCGCCGAGGTTCGCGTGGGTGTCGCGCTGACGCGTCTGCTCGTAGATCGCAAACTCGTGGTCGATCGTGTCGTCGTCAGCGGTACGAGCGTCGAGCTGCGGCAGCGAGAGGACGGTCAGTGGTGGTTACAGGGAACCCCGGCGAATGCGTTCACGCTGCCGCGCACTGCCGGTACAGAGGGCCTCTCAGACGTCGTAGTGGTCGGTGAGGACATTGAGGTCATCTTCCTGCAGCCGGGAGACGAGCGGCCCAGGTTCTTCGATGTGGTCAATGCGGTTGTCAGCATCGACAACAACAGGCTCGCGTTCGATTCGGACATCCGGCTGCCCGAAGACCTCGGCAGGCGGCTGGAGTTGTCCGCGACACAGCTGCTCACCGTACCGGAAGACGAGCGTCACTGGGACATTACGATCGATGCGCCCGATACCGATCTCGCCGGCTGGTCGCAGATACTGCAGCCCGAAGATCGGCGACTGAGTTCGGGCAAAGGCGACCTGGACCTGTCGCTGGCGTATGCCGAGGGCCAGGTGCGCAATGCGAGCATGGACATCGATTTCGTCGACATCGCAATGCGGGAAAACGAACAGTTCGACCTGGAAGGACGCTTCGAATACATCTCGCACGCGGACGGCTGGCTAATCGCGACCGAGGAGTATCGACTGTCCACGCCCGAGCACGTATGGCCAGAGGCTTCCCTGCGCGCCGAGACCAGCACGGAATCTGATGGCAGCGTTGCCATGCTGGATTTGCGGGCATCCTATCTGCGTCTGGATGATTTCGCCTTGTTCTCACCCTGGCTCGCGGCGGAGCACGGGCAGACGTTGATAGACACCGATCCCACGGGCGTGGTGCTGGACCTTGTCGCCACTGTCTCGGATATCGGGTCGGATTCTCCGGGATTCGACATCGAAGCTCGTCTCGACGGCGTCGGTATTGCCGAGCGAGGCAACTGGCCGGGCGTACGCGGCTTCTCAGGCGTGGTACGCGCCAATCGCCTCGGTGGGCGGCTGGAGATACAGTCGACCGACCTCACGGCCGAATTGTCGAAGTATTACGATCGACCACTCGATATCACGTCCGCCGAAGGGACCGTCATCTGGCGTCACAGCGACGCGCGCACGACTATTCTGAGTGATGGTATTCGTATCAGGAACGACGTGTTCGACAGCGAAAGCAATGTGCAGCTGACCATCGAAGCAGACGGATCGTCGCCGGTAATCGATCTGGCGAGTACCTGGAATATCAGGGACCTTGCTCAGGTCAACAACTTCATACCCGCTAGTCTCCTGAAGCCCAAGCTCCGCGACTGGTTGCAGACCGCGTTCGAGGCCGGCTCGATCCCTAGAGGTGCGACAGTCCTCAAGGGTCCCCTGGACAAGTTTCCGTTCGATAACGACGAAGGCCGTTTCCTCATCGAGGCAACGATCAGGAATCTCGTGTTCAACTACCACCCCGACTGGCCGAAGTCGGATCAGACGACCATGGATGTCGTGCTCGACAGGACGCGGCTGTATTCGACGCAGAACCAGTCGCTGAACATGGGCAACCAAATTGTCGACGCCAGTATCGAAATCGCCGACCTGCGCGAGCCAATCCTGTCGATGGAAGCATTCTCGACCGGCACGCTCGACACGATTCGGACATTTACCTCACAGAGCCCTATCGCCGATGTGTTCGGCGGTCAGCTCGAGCGCGTAACGGTAACCGGAGACGCGACCTTCGGCATCAGCCTGACGGTACCGCTGCTCGATCCGAAGGCCTTCGACTTCACGGCGCGTCTCGCAAGCAACAACGGCACGCTCGAGATCGAGGGCTTCGGCCCGCAGGTGACCGACCTGGTTGGAGGGCTGACGATCCAGCGCGAGGACATCTCCAGTGAGGCGCTCGGTGCCACGTTCCTCGGCCAGCCCGTGACAATAGATCTGTCCATGTCGGAGGACCCTCGCTTCAGCGTCGTCGCGACAACACAAGGGGTGGCGACCGCTACCGCAATTGTCGAAGAACTGGGGATGCCACTCGAGGGCGTGATTAGCGGAGAAGCACCTTACCAGTCGCACATCCTGTTTCCCAAGGGCGGGGATGACGTCGAGTCGCAGTTCACGATCCAGATCGAATCCGACCTCGAGGGCATGGGTATCCTGCTGCCGGAACCCGTCGGCAAGACGGAAAGCTCGACGCTTGAGATTCGCGGCGATATTCGCCTTGCGGAGAGCGGAGAAAGGATCGAGAGCGCAGGCTTCGCCGAGAATCAGATCGCCTGGAATGTCGCGTTTGACAAGGTAGAGGAAGCCTGGGACCTGGATCGCGGCGTCGTCACGGCGGGCGGAGACGTGATGCGAGCGGCGGAAACCCGCGGCCTGCACATACGCGGAACGACCACGACCGTGCGACTGGATGACTGGCTGTCCCTTTCGCGCAGCGGCGAGGAGGAGAGCGGTGTGGCCGAGAGGATTCGCTCTATCGATCTCGTCATCGAGGATTTGTTCGCTGTCGGCCAGCATCTAAAGGGGCATCACTTGCGCGTCGATCGCAGCGCGCGCGACTGGCTCGTCCAGATCGAAGGCGAGCATGTCGTGGGCTCGGTATTCGTGCCGTATGAGTTTGGCACGGAACGCGCCATGGTCGTGGAGATGCAGCGGCTGCATCTGCCCGGAGACGACGTGTCTCCCAAGGACGACTTATTCCTCGACCCGAGGACCTTGCCGCCAATAACGCTCAAGACTGATGACTTTGCCCTCGGCGCACGCAACCTGGGTGCCGTAGATGCACAGGTCAGCCGCGTACCGGATGGTCTCGAGGCCACGAGTATCGTGACACAGGACGACACGTTCGGGATCGACGCGACAGGGCGCTGGCTCGTCGACCAGACCGACCCGAGCGGCAGCAGGACCTATGTCAGCGGCACGTTGAAGAGCACCGACGTCGAACCGACCATGGCGCGCCTCGACTTTGCGCCGGGAATCGTCAGTAAAGAGATGACCGTCGGCTTCGATATAGGCTTCTCGGGTGGGCCGCGCGCCGATTTTCTCGAGTCTCTCGACGGCGAGGTCAGTGTGGAATTCGGCGCCGGGCAACTCGAGGAGGTCGAACCCGGGGCAGGTCGCATGTTCGGCCTTATGAGTGTGACGGCACTGCCGCGTCGCCTGTCCCTGGATTTCCGGGACGTTTTCAACAAGGGATTCGGCTTCGACAAGATCGCCGGCAGGTTTCGTATCGAAGACGGCGAGTCCTATACCTGCGACCTGTCACTCGAAGGTCCCGCCGCCGATATCGGCATCGTCGGTCGCGCGAATCTTGTGGACCGCGACTATGACCAGACTGCTGTCGTGAGCGCGAACTTCGGCAATACGCTGCCGATCATGGGGGCCGTGGTCGCGGGACCGCAGGCCGCAGCGGCATTGTTGATCTTCTCGCAGATTTTCAAGAAGCCGTTGCAGGAAGTGGGACAGGTGTACTACAGCATTGGCGGCTCGTGGGACGAGCCGGCGATGGACAGCACGGATTCCGAGAGCTTCGCGGCGGACAGCGAGCTTGCTGGCTGCCTCGCCGACTCGGAGTAGAATACGCGCATGCCAGAAGTCACTGTCCCCATGCGCGTCGCGGCTATCCAGATGAATAGCGGGCCTGATGTATCCGCAAATCTGAAGCTCGTGGACAGCCTGGTCGGAGAAGCGGCGTCGGATGGCTGCCGCCTTGCAGTACTCCCCGAGAATTTTGCCCTGATGCCGGAGCGCGGCCGCGACAAGGCGCAACATGCGGAGCAACCGGGAGACGGCCCGATACAGGAATTCCTGGCGCGTACGGCAAAGCGTAAAGGCATCTGGATTATTGCGGGTAGCCTGCCGCTGGTCTCGCCCGAGATCGAGGCTGAACGTGTCTACGGAGCCTGTCCCGTCTATGATTCCGAAGGCCAGCTCCGGGCCTTGTATCGCAAGATTCACCTGTTCGATGTCGACCTGGTCGACAGGCAGGAGTCCTACAGGGAATCGCATTCCATGTACCCCGGCGACGACGTGGTTACGGTCGATTCTCCCTGCGGACGCATTGGGCTCACGATCTGCTACGACCTGCGCTTTCCGGAGATGTTTCGGCGCCTCGTTGACGACGGTGCGACGGTATTCACGGTGCCGTCCGCGTTTACGGAAACTACGGGTAAAGCTCATTGGCACACGCTGTTGCGCGCGCGCGCCATCGAAAATCTGGCATATGTCATTGCGCCGGGGCAATATGGACGCCACCCGGACGATCGTTCGACGTTTGGACATTCGCTGATCTGTGATCCCTGGGGCCGCATCCTGGCCGAACGGGCGGAAGGGAACTGTGTGGTTGCCGCCGACATCGATCCCGCGCTACCCGCCAGGCTGCGCAGCGAGTTTCCGGCACTGACGAACAGGCGCCTTGGCTAAACGAACCTGCGGAATAATGTCTTGAGCACAGCAACCAGAATAGATGCCGTCATGTCACGCCTGCTGGAACCGGCCGGTCTCGGCGAGCAGCAGCTCAACACCACCCTGAACTCGGTCATGCGCGGTGGTGTCGACTACGCCGACCTGTATTTCCAGGTCAGCCGCCAGGAAAGCTGGACGCTGGAGGACGGGATAATCCGCGAGGGCAGCTTCAATCTCGATCAAGGTGTCGGCGTACGGGCGACGAGTGGCGAGAAGACCGGTTTCGCCTACTCGGACGAACTCGTGCTGCCGGCCCTGGAGCAGGCGGCGAACGCGGCTCGCGCCATCGCGCGACAGGGCCAGGAAAAACGCATACAGGCCTGGCAGCAGAGCGACGCGCCGTCCCTGTACCCGCTGGTTGACCCGACGTCGAGCATAGACGACGCGCAAAAAACCGAGTTGCTGCGCCGCATCGACCAGGAGACGCGTGAACTCGACGAACGCATCGAGCAGGTGATCGTCAGCCTCGCCAGCAGCCAGGATTTCGTACTGGTCGCGGCATCGGACGGTACCATCGCAGCGGACATTCGCCCGCTGATTCGCCTGAACGTTAGCGTGATCCTGGAGCAGGACGGCCAACGCGAACAGGGGTATTCGGGGGGTGGCGCGCGCTCGGACCTGGCATATTTCATTGACGGCGATTGGCCCTCGGAGTATGCGCGCGAAGCCGTAAGACAGGCCGCCGTGCAACTTGCGGCCAGCCCGGCCCCGGCAGGGACGATGCCGGTTGTACTCGGTCCCGGGTGGCCCGGAATCCTGCTGCACGAGGCTGTGGGTCATGGCCTGGAAGGCGATTTCAATCGTAAGGGCTTGTCCGCGTTCAGTGGCAAGATCGGTCAAAAGGTGGCGTCGGAGCACTGCACGATCGTGGACGACGGCACGCTCCCGAACCGGCGCGGATCGCTGGCGGTCGACGATGAGGGCATACCGGGACAGAATACGGTGCTCATCGAGAATGGAATCTTGCGCGCCTACATGCAGGATAAGCTCAATGCGCGCCTGATGGGCGTTGACGCGACTGGCAATGGTCGTCGCGAATCGTTCGCGCATGTGCCCATGCCCCGCATGACCAATACGTACATGCTGGCGGGCCGACATGATCCCGCCGAGATCATTGCATCGGTCGACAAGGGAATCTACGCGCCAAATTTTGGCGGCGGCCAGGTAGATATCACATCGGGAAAATTCGTGTTCTCGGCGAGCGAGGCTTACCTGATCGAGAAGGGCAAGGTAACAACACCCGTGAAGGGCGCGATGCTGATCGGCGACGGCCCGGAAGCACTGAACAGGATATCGATGGTCGGCAACGATCTGGAGCTCGATACGGGCGTTGGTACCTGCGGCAAGGAAGGGCAGTCCGTGCCGGTCGGCGTCGGCCAGCCGACGCTCAAGATCGACGAGCTGACGGTCGGGGGGACCGCCTGAGGCGGCGTCCCGTGCGGGCACATTTCACATAAGCCCGAAAAAACAGAGTTCACAGCTCACAGTGTGAGTTGCCTCACTTCATTCAACATATCGTTACGGTAACGTCTGCGTGTCTCAAAGAGGGATACGACGATGTCATTCGAAAATACAATTACCGAACACGATATGGATGCCAGTTCCCAGGAGTTCGTGCAGGGCCTGAGGGGCGACTCCAGCGATATTGAGCCGGACCTGACCGTTGACGGACTGTCTGATTCGATACTCTCGAGGATTCTTGGACTGTTCGGCGTCGGACGCTCCTGATATCGAAACGGGGGGAGTCCTGGCCCCCGATTCATGAGCGATACGAGGCAGAGACCTGGCTGAAATGCCGGGTCTCTTGCGTTGTGGCACTGGACAATGCGCCCCGTCTATGGAGAATGAATCGACCCCGGGGCAGAAAAACAACGCTATGTGGGTCTCCAAGCCAATCTACGAAAGCCTGCCGTACTTCTACTTGCTCGTGGGAGCCGTGGCACTGGGTGCCTCGATGTACCTCAGCCACTGGTACTGGCCAACGATCTGTTTCGTTGTGGGCCTGGCATGCCTTGTGGCCGGGCTGGTCGTATTGCTCAAGCGGCGGGACTATCGGGTGACGGACCGGCGCACGGGGCAGCGGCAGGACTACTAGCGCGCCTAACCCCGTTGCTCGTTGACGGCTGATTCCGTGCCGTCCGGGCCATCCATCTGATCCTCGGCCGGCTCATCGGCGCTGGACTCGCGCAGATCGTAATAGACGAGCTGGTGCACGCCCACGGAAATCGTGTCGCCATGCCGCAGCCGGTACTTCTTGATCTGCTTCTCACCCAGGAACACACCGTTCGTGCTGTTGAGGTCCTCGACAATGCAACCGTCGTCATCGGTCACGATCTGCGCGTGATGACGACTTACGAACTTGCTCTTGATGTAAATCTCATTGTCGGCTGACCGGCCAACGATAATTCGACCGCGCGGGAACGCGTGCTCGTCAATGAGCTCGCCATCGGCACGGACTTCGATTCTCGTTACGGGCGCATCGACCGGTTGGCGCTCGTGAATCTGCTGAAGTTTCTCATGCAGGCCCGTGTTGCTCTCGTGCTCTTCCCAGCCCAGTTCTTCGATCGCCGCGCGCACGTCGGTTTCCTCGATGACGTATCTCTGATCCGCGAACGCGCACAGCATTGCCGTATCACACAGCGTATTGATCAGGCGCGGTACGCCACCGGTATAGCGATGGATAATTTCGAAGCTCTCGTCCGCAAACAGGTCTTTCTGCTCGCGACCGGCAACGGCCAGGCGATGTTCGATGTACTCACGTGTCTCGCGCCGGTCCAGCGAGCTCAGATGGAAGCGCAGGCGCACGCGTTGCACCAATTGCTTCATACCGGCCGAATCCAGCGTGTCCTTGAGTTCCGGTTGCCCGGCGAGGATTATGCGCAGCACTTTCTCTTTATGCGTCTCGATGCCCGACAACATGCGGACTTCCTCGAGAACCTTGTGCGTCAGGTTCTGTGCCTCGTCAACGACCAGCACGACCTTCTTGCCGCTCGAGTATTGCTCGATCAGGAACATATTGAGCATATCGAGCAGCTCGACCTTGCGCTTGTTGAACGGCTTGAAGCCGAACTCGGTCAGTACGGATTGCAGGAACTGGGTCGGGGTCAGCTGCGTCTGCGACACGACCGCGTAAATGACGTCTTCCTCGAGCTCCGAGAGGAAAGACTGCAGCAAGGTCGTCTTGCCCGAGCCGATCTCACCGGTGATCACGACAAAGCCATCGGCGAGCCAGATCGTGGATTCCATATACGCTTTGGCTCGAGCGTGCTGCTTGCTCCAGTATATGTACTCAGGATCGGGCGTAAGTCTGAAAGGCTGGTCCGCGAGGTTGAAATGCTGCAGATATGACATATTTGTCGAGTTTACCTGCTTTTCCGGTCCACGGGCTACGCTGTGGTCTCAGTGGTAGAAGTCGACTGCGTCACAGTTTTCTCCACGACAGCGAGCAAAGTGTCCCGCTTCGATGCGCTGTCGGCGACCACGGTTACGTGGCCCAGTTTTCTGCCCGGCCGCGCCGTCTTTCCATAATCGTGGACGACGCCATGCTCGAGATCGCGCACCGCAGACGGTATACCGCCAATCAGGTTGACCATGCCGGCATGCCCCACGCCGTTCGTCGCACCGAGTGGAAGGGCCAGGACGGCTCTCAGATGGTTCTCGAACTGGCTCGTTGCCGCACCCTCTATCGTCCAGTGCCCCGAATTATGGACGCGCGGCGCAAATTCATTGGCCAACAGCCGGTCGCCGTCGACAAACAACTCGAGGGCCAGCACCCCGACATAGTCCAGGTGTTCGAGCAAACGCCGTGCGTAGTCGCCTGCCCTGTCGATCAGGACCGGCTCGTCCACCGGCGAGCGCGATGAGCGCAGGATGCCGTGCTCGTGAGCGTTCTGCGTCAGCGGATAAACGGCGATCTCGCCGGATCTGTCGCGTACGCCGATGACCGAAACCTCGTAGTCGAATGACACCCACTGCTCGGCGATCAGGGACTGGTTGCCGAGCGTGCTCCAGGCGCCATCGGCGTCGGCGGTTTCACGCACGACGTACTGCCCCTTGCCGTCGTACCCGAGGCGCCGTGTCTTGACGACCATGGGCAGGCCCAGGGCCGTGGCGGCTTCGTCCAGGTCTTCGCGCGAGCCGATCGCACGATAGCCGGGTACCGGGATATCGAGTCGGTCGAACAGCTGTTTCTCATCGAGGCGGTCCTGGGCGTGACGCAAGGCATCGGGCGGCGGATATATGGGCACGCTGCCGGCGATCGTCTCGAATGCTGCGACCGGGACATTCTCGAATTCATAGGTGATGACGTCACAGCTCGCGGCCATTTCGGCGAGCGCATCCGCATCATCGAAAGGCCGCTGGATGACCTCGCCACAGTTGGCGGCGGGTGGCGATATCGAGGGGTCCAGGAAGCAGCAATCCACGTCGAGATTGCGGGCCGCAAGTCCGAGCATCTGGCCGAGTTGTCCGGCCCCGATTATGCCGATGCGCATCGTCGCTACTTCGTAGGATCGCCGTCCGCGAGCACCTTGTCGGTCTGGTTCTTGCGGAACACGTTGAGTGACTCGGCGATCGCCGGGTCCTGGTTGGCCAGGATTGCAGCAGCAAGCAGCGCTGCGTTGACGGCGCCGGCGCGGCCGATCGCCATGCTGCCTACCGGCACGCCGGCCGGCATCTGCGCGATGGACAGCAACGAGTCCATGCCGTTCAGTGCCCTGGACTGCACGGGTACGCCAAGCACAGGCAAGCGAGTTTTCGAGGCTGTCATGCCGGGAAGATGTGCCGCGCCGCCAGCGCCCGCGATGATGACCTTGAGTCCACGTCCGACGGCGGCCTCGGCGTATTCGAACAGCAAGTCCGGTGTGCGATGTGCCGACACGACGCGAACCTCGAACGAAACGCCCAGCTGCTCGAGCGTGTCGCTCGCGTGCTGCATCGTTTCCCAGTCCGATCGGGAGCCCATGATAATGCCGACATCAATACTCATGGCGAAATTCTAACACTGTTCAACGGCGCAGCCGGGCCAATGCGGCGCGAATCGGTTCCGGATCGACCTGGCGCATCAGCTTGCCGATGTACTGCTTCTGGCGACGCAGGGCGCCATGAGACTTGATGCGCCTGGCTTCGAGTAGGGCCTCGAGTAACTCGTCTTCGAGCTCGATGCCGAGAAGATCCGGCTCGTTCACCGCCAGGAGTTCCTCTCCGAGTTTCTGCAGCGCGAGGTACTCGCGTTTTCTGGCGCTTTTACTGGGCTTTGTTTCTGTCACCGGCTAAAGTACTCCCGCAATCGGTCCTGGAATACGCGGCGGGAGTCTAACACGCGCTGGGACAGCTCAAGGAACCACCCGACGAGGGAACGAGGAAACCATGAACAACGTCGCAGATCGCGAATCGCCAGGCCGGCAGGAACTCGAAGGCCTCGTAACGCTGGCGCTCGACGAGGCGAAACGCCTCGGCGTCGACCAGGCAGAAGTCGTTGTCACCCACGACAAGGGGCTGGCTGCAACCGCGCGACTCGGCGACGTCGAGAGCCTCGAGTACACCAACGACCGCGGTATCGGAATCACGCTGTACAAGGACTCTTGCAAAGGCAGCTCAAGTACGTCGGACATCTCGCCGGCCGCTGTCCGCGAGGCGGTGGCCAAGGCCTTGAGCTTTGCCGAGGTAACGGCCAACGACGAGTATGCAGGTCTCGCCGATGCGGATTTCATGTGCACCGACATCAAGGACCTCGATCTCGACCACCCCTGGGGCATCGAGGCGGCGGATGCCATCGCGCTCGCGATAGAGGCCGAGGCGGCCGCCTTGCAACACGACAAGCGCGTCAGTAACTCCGAGGGTGCCACGGTTTCTACGAACCGGGGTACCCGTGCCTATGGCAATACGCACGGTTTCCTGGGAAGTTTCTCGCGTACCAGTCACAACATCACCTGTGTCGTACTGGCCGAATCCGATGGCGTGATGCAACGCGACTATTACTACACGTCGTCGCGCGATCCAAACGAACTCGACGATCCAGCCCTGGTCGGACGAACCGCCGCGACCCGGGTTGTAAGCCGGCTCGGCGCGCGCAAGATAGCGACGACGCGCGCTCCGGTTCTATACATACCTGACATTGCGCGCGGTTTCATCGGTCACCTGATCGGAGCGATCGCGGGTGGAGCACAGTATCGGCGTTCCTCGTTCTTGCTCGGCGCGGTCGGCGAGACCTTGTTCCCGGAGTTCGTCAATATCGAGGAGCGTCCGCACCTGCCCAAGGGCATGGCGAGCGCACCTTACGATGGCGAAGGCGTGGCGACCTACGACCGCGACATCGTCTCGGACGGTGTGCTGCAGGGTTACGTGTTGTCGAGCTACTCAGCTCGCCGGCTCGGCCTTGAGACGACGGCCAATGCGGGAGGAACACAGAACCTGATCGTGCCGGGCGGCAGGGGTGACAGGGAGTCGCTGATCCGCGAAATGGGCACCGGGCTCGTCGTCGAAGAACTCATAGGGCAGGGAGTCAATGTCGTGACGGGTGACTATTCGCGCGGCGCTGTTGGCCAGTGGGTCGAGAATGGCGAGATCCAGTACCCGGTTCACGAAGTGACGATTGCCGGTAATCTGCGCGACCTGTACCAGCGCATCACGGCAATTGGCAGCGACCAGGATACGCGCGGAGGCATCCGTTGCGGGTCTGTACTCGTGGGGGAAATGACGATCGCCGGCGCGTGAAGCGTCGTCAGGTCTCTGTTTCGAGTTCGTCGAGCAGAGTGGAGAGCGAGCGATTTGCGATCGTCTGCTGCACGGCGGCGTCGACTTTGTCGCCGATGTTCTCCACGAGAGAATTCCATTTCGGGTCGCGATGCGACCCTGTTTCACCGTCAATACGAACCACGTCGAGAATATCGGTCAAAGTGATGCGCGACATCTCGCGGCCGGGCAACAGCATATCCTTCTCGTTGGTCGTGAGAAGGCCACTGTTTTCGAGATCCGCAATGATCGGGGCGATCGTGATCGACGGGATCCTGAGTTCCTGGCTCAGTTGCCTGAGGTCGATACTCTTGTCGGAGTCGCGAAATGCGATGCCGACCAGCAACATGCTGTTGAGCGCAAGCCGCTCTCGCATCGCATTCGACAGCCGCGGCTCGCGCCGCCCGATGCGGAGGTACGCCGGGTTCTGGAAGTAGAAGGCGAGCTGCGCGCCGATAAGCAATATGAGCCAGTTCAGGTACAGCCAGATCAGCGCGAATATTGCGATTGCAAAACTCGCATAGATAGCCTGGATGTTGGTCGTGTTGGCGAGAAATGCCGCAAATATCACGCCGGCTGTCGCCCACAGGAATCCGCCCGCGATGCCGCCGATCAGCGCCGAGCGAAAACGCACGTTTGCGTTTGGCATGTACCAGTACATGAACGTGAACACACCGGTGACCAGCAGGTAGGGCGTGAGCCGCGTCGTGGCTGCGAATACCGGACCGAACACGGCATTGTTGGCCAGCCACAGGACAATCGTTTCGTTCTGTAGCGACGCGATCGCACCGAGCGCGATGACGATCGCGACGGGCCCTATCAGCAGCACGAGCATGTACTCGGTGAACCGGCGCGCAAAACTCCGCGGTTTCGACACGTACCAGACGTAGTTGAAGCTTTCTTCGATCTTCTCGATCATCGAGATGGCTGTGTAGATGAAGAAGGCGAGACCGAGACCGCCCAGGACGCTGCCGTTGACGTTCTCGACCAGCGTCATGATCTGGCGCGTGATCTCGTCGCCCCGTTCTCCGAGCGGCTCGAGAATCGTAACGAGGCGCGCCCTGAGCTGCTGGTCGACACCGAGACCCTTGAGGACGGCAAAGCTGAACGCGATCAGGGGGACGACCGAGAGCAGCGTCGTGTAGACGAGACTCATGGATCGCAGCGTCAGCTGGCCCGAGAAGATATCGCGCAGGACGGCATACAGGTTTTGCAGAACGCCGTTCAGGACGCGTCCGGGCAATCCGTATTGCTGCAGACTGTCGCCCCAGACCAATTCGTCGATGCGTTTGCCGAGGTCCCTGATCATAAGGCGTATTGTACGCCTAGGGGCGAGTCATGCGCGCAAGCGCTTCACGGTATTTATCACCGGTCTGCTCCAGTATGTGCGCAGGCAGATCGGGGCCGGGCGCCGTCTTGTCCCAGTCGAGCGTGTCGAGGTAGTCGCGCACGAACTGCTTGTCGAAACTCGGCGGGCTCTTGCCAACCGCATAGCCGTCGACCGGCCAGAATCGCGATGAGTCCGGGGTGAGGGCCTCGTCGATTATGTACAGGCGGCCTTCATCGTCCAGGCCGAACTCGAACTTGGTGTCCGCGATGATGATGCCACGCTCCAGGGCATAGGCAGCCGCGCGTTCGTAAATCTCAATCGCGACGTCGCGCACTCGCGTGGCGAGTTTCTCGCCGACGAGTTCGATGACCTGGTCGAAACTGATGTTCTCATCGTGATGACCGGACTCGGCCTTGCTGGATGGCGTGAAGAGCGTACGCGGCAGCTTTTCGGCCTGCCTGAGACCCGCGGGCAGTTCGATGCCGCAGACCTTGCCGGTCTCCTGGTAGTCGCGCCAGCCCGATCCGATCAGGTAGCCGCGCACGACGGCCTCGATGGGCAATGGCTTGAGCCGCTTGACGACGAGCGCGCGCTTCTGCAACTGCTCCCGTACCTCGGGATCATTTACGACATCGTCGACCGTGAGCTCGGTAAGCTGGTTGTCGATGATATCGGCCATCATGCGGAACCAGAATAGCGAAATCTGCGTGAGCACCTGCCCCTTGCCGGGGACCGGATCCGGCATCACGACGTCGTAAGCGGACAATCGGTCTGTCGTGACAATCAGCAGATGATCATCATTGACACCGTAAATATCACGAACCTTGCCGCGGCCCAGCAGCGGCAACTCGGGAATGGAGGACTCGAATAACACGTCGGCAGTGCTCATCATTAGGTGCTCAACTTCTTGGGGCGATGCCGTGGAATGATCGCCTTTACGCGGCAGGCAGGCAAGCGAAGGACATAGGAATGCCCGGGAACAAGCGTTAGGATTGAGGCCTGTTTCGCTGCCCGATGGCGGGAATCTGTATTGTACTGGGGCAAGATCATTGGCACCGCGGCCGGAATCATGACCGGCTGGGCAACGCGGCAGGCTTGGCTGGTCGTGCTGGGCGCGTTCCTGGGGCACCAGTTCGATAAGGGCTTCGCGGCACGGTATCGCGATTTCGAGAGGCAGGGTGCCAGCCTCGGCCGCGTGTCGGACGATTTCGTGCGCGCACTGTTCCAGACGATGGGCCATCTCGCCAAGGTCGACGGGCGCGTGTCCGAACACGAAATCCGTGCGGCCCGAATGGTCATGCATCGCCTGGGCCTCGGTCCGGCACAGGTACGGCGCGCGATCGCCTGGTTCGACGACGGCAAACGCCCCGGCTTCCCGCTGTTGCAGACGGTTCGCGAGGCACGTCGCGTGAGCGCCCGCAGCCTGGCGAAGCGCACGATGTTCGTGCGCCTGCTGCTTGAGGTCGTCCTGGCCAAGGAGTCACTCAAGAAGGAAGAGCGCGCATTGATCTGGACGGTGTGCAACGAGTTGGATATCGGGCGCGTCGAACTGGCACAGCTCGAGGCCATGATCCGTGCGCAGAAAGGCTTCAAACGCTCGCCGGCCGGCGGTGCCGATGCGGCCCGTGTCAGCCGTGCCTACAGAGCACTCGGCATGTCGCCGAATGCGACCAACGAAGAAATCAAGAAAGCCTATCGTCGGCTCATCAACCGCAGCCATCCGGACAAGATCGCGGCAAGTAATCCGGATCCGGCAGCGATCGCCGCCGCCGAACAGCGCACCCGCGAGGTGCGTGGCGCCTATGAAATGCTAAAAGCCAGGCGCTCGATCCGATGAGCTTCTCGATGATCCCTCACTGATGTAAATTGACCCAAAACACCCCAAGGAAACGTCGTGCAACCACTAATCGCTCCCTCCATCCTGTCCGCTGATTTCGCGCGCCTCGGCGAAGATGTCAAGGCCGTACTCGATGCCGGTGCGGGTATCGTTCATTTCGACGTCATGGACAATCATTTCGTCCCCAACCTGACGATCGGGCCCATGATCTGCGACGCGCTGCGCAACTTCGGCATAGAGGCGCCCATCGATGTGCATCTGATGGTCGAACCCGTAGACCGGATCATCCCCGACTTCGCCAAAGCCGGCGCCAGCTACATCACCTTCCACCCCGAAGCAAGTCAGCACGTGGATCGCTCACTGGGGCTGATTCGGGAGCAAGGCTGCAAGTCCGGACTCGTGTTCAACCCCGCTACGCCGCTCGACTGGCTCGAGTACGTCATCGACAAGGTCGACATGGTGCTGCTGATGTCGGTTAACCCGGGGTTCGGCGGGCAGGAGTTTATTCCATCGGCCCTGGACAAGCTGCGCCAGGCCCGGAAGATCATCGATCAAAGCGGGCTGGAAATCCGACTCGAGATCGACGGCGGTGTCAAGGTCGATAATATTGGCGAGATCGCGGCTGCCGGCGCGGATACGTTTGTCGCAGGGTCGGCGATTTTCGGCAGCGACGACTACTCAGCGACGATTGCCGCCATGAAATCGGAGATCGCGAAAGCCGTCTGAAAATAAGGGGACAGTTTACTTAATTCAATTAAGTAAACTGTCCCTGTTATTTACAGGTTGCGATTGGGGCGCGCGCCGTAGACGACAATGGTCTTGCCGCTCGCCGAGACGAGGCCCTGTTCCTCGAGAACCTTTAGTACGCGTCCGGCCATTTCGCGGGAGCAGCCCACGAGGCGGCTCAGCTCCTGGCGACTAACCTTGATCTGCATGCCATCCGGGTGCGTCATCGCATCGGGTTCGTTGCAGAGGTCCATGATCGCGTGGGCGACACGGCCCGTAACATCGACAAAGGCCAGGTCGCCGAGCTTGCGGTTGGTGCGGTCGAGGCGCGTTGCCAGTTGCGTCGCAAGTTCGAATACGAGCCCCGGGCTCTCGCTCGCAATCTGGCGGAAGCGGGGATAGGTCATTTCGGCGATCTCGCACTCGGTGCGGGTGCGGACCCAGGCACTGCGCGTCGGCTGCTCGTAGAACAGCCCCATTTCGCCGAAGAACTGGCCCTTGTTGAGGTAGGCGAGAACCATCTCATTGCCGTCTTCGTCCTCGATCATGACTTCGACCGAACCATCGACAATGTAGTACAGCACATCCGGCAAATCGCCGGCATGAATCATCACAGTTTTCTGCGGAACGGTCCGCACTCGGCAGTAACTCAGGAACCGGTTGATCGCCGGCACGTCGCTCAGGTTTTTGACTGTCGTCTGCATTGCTTGATCCTCGCCCCTATTGCGCTCCTCTTTTAATATAGTTTGCCTGTCAGGGCAAGCTAAGTCCGTGTTTTCGCATGTTTTATCGCGCCGCTCGCGCGTTTACACCCAATACGCCGTCCTCGTCATGACTTTGGCCGTGATCTGCATCAGTCTTTTTACCGGGGCGGGTAGCTCGGCAGCTCCCGCCATGACGGCGTTTTCGCCGTGCTCTTCCTCCTCGTCACGCATGGTTTCTACGATGGCGCGGCTCCTGGCGTCGTCGACGGGTAAGCCGTCGAGGTGGCTGTCGAGGTGGTCACAAACTTGCCTTTCCGTCTCGGCGATGAAACCCAGGCTCCACTTGTCGCCCAGGAGGCCGCTCGCGGCACCAATGGCAAACGCACCGGCATACCAGATGGGGGCGAGCCTGCTCGGCGATTCACCCAGCTCCTCGAGACGTTGCTCACACCAGGCGAGGTGATCAAACTCCTCGTCTGCGGCCTGCTGCATCTGGCTTTCGATACCCTTATCCCGCGCAACCGTCGCATGTCCCTGGTACAGGGCCTGCGCCGCGATCTCCCCGGCATGGTTGACGCGCATAAGCCCGGCTGCGTGAGTTTTTTGCTTCGAGGTCAGGTCTCTATCGCCGACCTTCTCGGCCGGGTTCGGGCGAGCAGGGCGGCCCGCAGGTGTCGCCACGGTCCTGAGTGCATTGTTGGCGCTCGCCAGCAAGCGGTCCACAGGGGAGAGTTCACGATTGTTCACAGTCCGATTATAGCGAAATGCTCCGGCCGGGCGGTATACTCCGCAGCCCTTTGGCACCGATAAACGAAACAAATTCTGGAGAGGATCGATGATACTTCGTCTGACAATGGCCGCCGCAGCGCTGATCTTGCCATTTTCATTGCTGGCCCAGGAGCCGGAGCAAGAGGAAGGGCCCTGGTCAGGGAATGCCACGCTCGGCTATCTCGCCACGTCCGGCAACACCGAGAATTCGACGCTCAAAACCGGCTTCGAGCTGGGCTATGAGATCGGCAAGTGGCAGCACATTGCCACGTTGAAAGCGATCAATACTGCGGAAGAGGATACGACGACCGCGGAAGCCTACGAGGTCGGCTTCAAGAGTGAGTTCAACCTCAGCGACAAGGATTTCCTTTTCGGCAAGCTGGATTGGCGCAAGGATCGGTTCGGCGGATACGATACTCAGTTCTCGCAGATAGTCGGTTACGGCCGCCGCCTGATCAATACCGACAAGCATTCGCTCAATGCCGAGATCGGTACTGGTGCGAGGCAATCGGATCGACGGGACGGTACCGAGGAGGACGAGACGGTCTTCAACGGCGGCCTCTACTACAACTGGGCGTTCAGCGAAACGGCGGCATTCAGCCAGGACCTGACGACCGAGGTTGGCCAGGACAACACCTATTCGGAGTCCATCACCAAGGTAACGGCGCAGCTCGTCGGCAACCTGGCACTGGTCGCTTCGTACACGGTAAAACACAATAGCGATGTCGTGGCCGGGACCGAAAAGAAGGACAAATACACGGCCTTGTCACTCGAATACGCCTTCTGAGCCGGGTCTTTCACCCCATTTTGCGACGTCAAAATTGTTACTATTTGAAAAATAAGGAAAAAATGCGTCCGTCCGAGGGTGCTTCTTTTACAGAAAAAATGGCCCGATGGATTGCATTAGAGCGGGTCCTACAGTAGAATTTCGCGCCTTTCGCCGATCCAGCGAACGATTTTGCGTGCGCGGACGGCCGACGGGGCTGATGGACTCAGACTCCCGGAAGAACAAGACCCTTAACGGAAACCTGAATTATGAAGACGTTTTCTGCGAAGCCAGCAGAGGTTCGCCGCGACTGGTACGTCGTCGATGCAACGGGCAAGACCCTTGGCCGGCTGTCGACCGAGATCGCGCACCGCCTGCGTGGCAAACACAAGCCGGAATTCACACCGCACGTTGATACCGGTGACTACATCGTAGTCATCAACGCCGAGAAAGTTCGCGTGACCGGTAACAAGTTGCAGGACAAGATTTATCACCACCACACGGGATACATTGGCAACCTGAAGTCGATCTCGCTCGAGAAACTGCTCGACGAAGCGCCTGAGCGTGCGATTGAGCACGCCGTCAAAGGAATGCTGCCGCGCGGTCCATTGGGTCGCAAGATGTTCAGCAAGTTGCGAGTATTTGCAGGTCCCGAACACAGCCATGCTGCGCAGCAGCCTATACCCCTGGAAGTGAATGCCTGAGGCCTGTGCCGCCGGCATTGAGAAACGATTATGAGTGAAGCATTTTTCTACGGTACCGGTCGTCGCAAGACTTCGACGGCCCGTGTATTCCTGACGCCCGGGAACGGTGAAATCACGGTCAACCGGCGCCCACTGGATACGTTCTTCGGACGCAAGACCGCACAGATGATTGTGCGCCAGCCGCTCGAATTGACGCAATTGGCGGAGAAGTTCAACGTCAATGTGACCGTCAAGGGTGGTGGTACGACGGGCCAGGCCGGCGCTATTCGCCATGGGCTGACCCGTGCACTGATGGCTTACGATGAGTCGCTGCGCCCGAGTCTGCGCCAGGCCGGCTTCGTAACGCGCGACGCTCGTGAGGTCGAACGCAAGAAAGTGGGTCTGCGAAAAGCACGCCGCGCTACGCAGTACTCGAAACGCTAACAGCAAGATACTGTTGGGGGATCGTCTAGCGGTAGGACTGCGGACTCTGACTCCGCCAACGGGGGTTCGAATCCCTCTCCCCCAGCCAGAAAAAGAAAAGGGCCCCTCATGGGGCCCTTTTCTTTTTCCGCCGTGGGGAGCTCGGGATTTGAACCCTGTTCGACAACGCGGCGAAGCCCGTTGGTCGCCCGAAGG
>Ga0209456_10000139_pt1 | contig 39186 bp, 34 predicted proteins | sample COG_11_FD_184755 | JGI IMG/M metagenome (GOLD analysis project Ga0209456, IMG submission 184755) | Pelagic marine sediment microbial communities from the LTER site Helgoland, North Sea, for post-phytoplankton bloom and carbon turnover... | ecosystem: Environmental > Aquatic > Marine > Neritic...
GACTATTTGACAAAAATCATACAATTTATTTATTATGTATATTTTTTGTAGTGGTAAGTTTTAACAATACCTATATATAAATATATATATTGCCTATTCAAAAAATACTACACATGAAGTACTTTTTTACTTTAAACGTGACTATGGGTGGTAATTTTGGTGGTCCAATAGACCCTGCTTTTACACAATCTACCATGGAAGTAGATTACATAAGGGTATATCAATAATTTGCTTTATTTAATTTGTTTAGCAGAAAAAAGGTTAGCTGGTTCCCCTAACCTTTTTTTGATTAAATTGCGCGGGATAACGATGTTCGTGCTCTTTAGGCTGCAACAAGGACTCAAGAATTACCTAAAAAAGTATTATTGAATTAGTTATTTTACTGGAATCTATTACAGGGCATCAAATTATCAAGGTAGTATTAATTTGAATCTAAATGGCTATTAAAATGGAACAAATAAATAAGCAACAGATGGTTAATAGAATAGCGGCTATGCTATCATTATCACTGTTATTGGTTAATTGCTCAACCAAAGAAAAAGAATCGTCCGAAAAATTGGTTGCAGAACCTGAAATGAAAATTATATCTACTACAGACATGAATGCCAGCATTTATACTACAGCCCATAAGACCGATCTAAAACTTTCTGAGACAGGGGCATTGACATTCAGTGATTTTAAACAACCTTTAGAGACTGAAATTGACGTACTTGTTGATCCTTCCAAACAATTTCAAACCTTATTAGGAATTGGTGCGGCTTTGACCGATGCCGCGGCAGAGACTTTTTACAAGCTATCAGAGGAAAATCAGAAATTATTTTTAGAGGCCTATTACAGCAAAGAAAATGGTATCGGATATTCTTTAGGGAGAACTATTATTCATAGTTGTGATTTTTCAACTGGGAGTTATACCTATGTAGAAGAAGGAGATGCTGAGCTAAAAACATTCAATATTGATCACGATCGCCAATACCGGCTTCCGTTTACCAAAAAGGCGATTGAAGCGGCAGGGGGTGAATTAACTATGTATGCCAGTCCCTGGAGTCCGCCGGCTTTTATGAAAACGAACAACAATATGTTGCAGGGCGGGAAATTAAAGCCGGAGTTTTATCAGCCCTGGGCCAATTATTATGTAAAATTTATAGAGGCCTATGAGGCAGAAGGCATTCCTATTTGGGGCCTTACAATACAAAATGAACCAATGGCCGTACAGCGCTGGGAATCGTGTATTTATTCAGCAGAAGAAGAACGTGACTTTTTAAAGAACTACCTGGGACCTACATTGGAAAAATCTGGTATGGGAGATAAAAATATCATTGTTTGGGATCACAATAGGGATCTCCTTTTTCAGCGTGCAAGTGTTATTCTAAATGACCCGGAGGCGGCTAAATATGTTTGGGGAGTTGGCTTTCACTGGTATGAAGATTGGAAAGATGGTATTCCAATGTTCGATAATGTACAAAATGTTCATGAGGTATTTCCGGAAAAGAATTTGATTTTTACTGAAGGCTGTAACGAAGGTTATGATATTACCAAAATAGAGGAAGTAAGACTTGCAGAACGATATGGAAGGTCTATGATAAATGACTTTAACAATGGTACCGTTGCATGGACAGACTGGAATATTTTATTGGATGAAACAGGAGGGCCCAACCACGTGGGTAATTTATGTTTTGCTCCGGCACATGGAGATACGAAAACAGGAGAACTTACATTAACTCATTCTTATTATTATATAGGACATTTTTCAAAATTTATCCGCCCCGGTGCCAAAAGAATTAGCAGTGTTTCAAGTTCAAATTCTTTGCTGTCAACTGCATTTGTAAATGAAGACGGTAGTATAGTGATCGTGGCTATGAATCAAAGTGATGATCCCTTAGAATACGGTATTACAATGAATTCAAAAACAGCAAAAGTTGATATTCCCGGACACGGAATACAAACCATTGTGATGTCAGAATAGTAATTTATCTGCTTACCAATAAACCAAACTAAATAACGAACCAAATAAAACCGAAAAACATGGTAGAAGCCGATTCAGAAGTAAAAATGAATAAGTCCTATACCATACTCATTAGCCTCATAGTCGCTCTTGGAGGGTTTTTATTGGGTTTTGACAGTGCCGTTATTTCTGGTGCGGTCAAGGGGATTCAGGTCTACTTTGAAATGACAGAATGGATGCTCGGATTTTCAGTGGGTTGTGTAGTTTTCGGAGCTATGGCCGGAAATTTATTGGCAGGACCTATGAGTGATATGTTCGGCAGAAAGAAGATATTAATTATTGTAGCAGCACTTTTTACTATCTCTGCTTCATGGTCTGCTATGGCAACCGGTTATACAGAATTTATTATTGCCAGAATCATAGGAGGTATTGGAATTGGCGGCGCAATTTTAATAGCACCAATTTATATCGCAGAAATTGCACCTCCTAAACTAAGGGGTAGTCTTGTATCATTCAATCAATTGAATATAGTAATCGGGATTTCCGTTGCTTATTTTTCCAATTACTTTCTTGTAAATATGGAGGGAGAAAGCTGGCGCTGGATGTTGGGTGTTGAAGCCATTCCTGCAGCTATTTATTTTTTAGCACTTTTTACAGTACCAAGAAGTCCTAGATGGTTGATCAGGAAATTAAATGAAGTTAAACTGGCAAGAAAAATCCTTGCGAAGATAGGGGGCGAAGAGTATGCCGAAGTTACAATCGCTGAGATTCAACGCGGAATGTCATCTACGGAAGAAAAAGGTAAAATATCCGATCTGTTTAAATACAGAAATCGAACTATTATGATAATTGCCATAGGGATTGCTTTTTTTCAGCAAATTACAGGGATTAATGCGGTCTTTTATTATGCCCCAACCATATTTGAACAAGCAGGCGGAAGCACAGATTCCTCTTTTTTACAGGCTATTGTAGTTGGACTTACCAACCTTGTATTTACATTGGTGGCTATTTGGTTAATTGATAGGCTGGGCCGGAGACCCCTTTTGCTGATAGGTACTACCTTTATGACTATTGCACTTTTGATGGCTGCTTTCGCATTTAATAATGCAACTTATGACTTTAATGATAAGACCCTGGCTAAAATTAGTAACAATGAAATTAGAACGGCATTGTCAGATTTCAACGGTAAGTCGTTCGATAGCCAGGCTGCCCTTTTCGAAGAGGTAGAGCCTTCAATGGATCAGGACCTGTTCCTGAAATTCAAACGAAATGAAATAACCAATTTTATACAGATTAATGCCACTTTAGTATTAATTGCTATTCTTCTATATGTTGCCGCTTTTGCTATTTCGCTTGGACCGGTCATGTGGACTTTGATTTCTGAGATTTTCCCAAGCAAGATAAAGGGAATTGCAATTTCGGTGGTGGGCTTTTTTAACTCATTGGTAAGTTTTTCTGTTACGCAGGTATTTCCCTGGGAATTATCTAATCTGGGACCCACAGCTACTTTCGCCATTTACGCTTTATTATCCTTCTGCGCCATATTCTTTGTATATAAATTCGTTATCGAAACCAAAGGACGAACCCTTGAAGAAGTTCAGGAAATATTAATTAGGAAATAGATTAATATATGAGACAAATTATATTTTTAGTTTGTTTTTGTGCTTTTTTTCATGCAAGTACAATACTGAGAAAAAGGATTTTAAGTTAAGAACAATCAAATTATCAATAAATGAATCAACACCCAATATACTTCGGCGATATTAAAGCTCATTTCGAAAAACCTGAGATAAAAGGAGAACCGGTACGTCTGCAAAATGAAAATTTTTATAAAATTTCAAACTGCGATGTCATGAGACCATTTTTCATGAGCATTGTCAGCGATTCAAACCATTGGATGTTTATTTCGAGCAATGGCGGATTAACAGCAGGAAGAAAAAACAGTGAATCATCTTTGTTCCCTTATTATACGGATGATAAGATTACTGAATCAGCAGATATTACCGGAAGTAAAACCATACTTCAAATACACGCTGATGGTAAAACACATTTATGGGAACCTTTTTCCGATAGATATTCCGGAATATATAAGACGCAAAGAAATCTGTATAAAAACAATTATGGGAACAAGATTGTTTTCGAGGAAATCAATCAAGATTTAGGCCTTACTTTTAGGTACGAATGGTGCTCGAGCGATGAATACGGATTCGTAAAAAAATCTACCTTGGTCAACGATACCAGTAATGCGATACGAGTAACGGTATTGGACGGTATTCAAAATATCCTTCCTTACGGAGTAACATCTGACTTGCAGAATAGACAAAGTAACCTGGTCGATGCCTACAAAAAAAATGAGCTTGAAGCAGAAGTTGGCATTGGCGTATTTGCACTAAGTGCGATAATTGTTGATAAAGCCGAACCCAGTGAAGCTTTAAAAGCTACAATTGCCTGGTCTACCGGAATTGAAAACGCAAAATATTTGGTCTCTTCCTTACAACTTGATACGTTCAGAAGAGGAAAAGAAATTGAACAGGAAGTTGACATAAAAGCTGAGAAAGGAGCTTATTTTCTTTGCTCAGATTTAACTTTAAAGCCTAATTCGGATAAAACTTGGATGATAGTTGCCAATGTCAACCAATCAATGGTCAACATCAGTGAAATTTCTGAATTGATTAAAAAGAAAACAAACGTTATTGCTATAATTCAGGAAGATATTGAATTAGGGTCCAAACATTTATTGGAGTTGAATGGAGCTTCAGATGGTATGCAATTGACGGCGGATACATTGAGAAATACCAGGCATTTTTCAAATACGCTGTTCAACATCATGCGTGGCGGTATTTTTGATGATGGTTATCAAATTGAAAAATGGGATTTTGTAAAATATATTGAAAACGCCAACAAAAAAGTATTTAAGAAAAAGGAAGACCTCTTAAAAAATCTTCCTGAAGTATTTACACTTAGTCATTTGAAATCATTGGCTGAAAAAGATGAGGATAAAAACTTTAAAAGAATTGCTATTGAATACATGCCACTTAAATTTAGTAGAAGACATGGTGACCCAAGTAGACCCTGGAACAGATTTTCAATTAACACAACTAATGAATTAGACGGGTCTAAAATATTAGACTATGAAGGTAATTGGAGAGATATTTTTCAAAACTGGGAAGCTTTAGCACACTCGTACCCGGAGTTTATCGAAAGTATGATCCATAAGTTTTTAAATGCCACCACTTTTGATGGCTACAACCCTTACCGTGTAACCAAAGATGGATTTGATTGGGAAATTATAGAGCCGGACGATCCATGGTCATATATTGGGTATTGGGGAGATCATCAAATTATCTATCTATTAAAGTTTTTAGAGTTTATTGAACACTATTACCCTAATAAATTAGCAACGTACTTTAAACAAAATATTTTTGTATATGCCAATGTACCTTATAAAATAAAAAGCTATTCAGATATCTTAATCAACCCTAAAGACACTATTGAATTTGATCATGAATCAGATGAAAGGATTGCTCAAAAAAGAACTGAATTAGGTGCTGACGGTGCCTTACTTAGAGATGAAAATTATTTCATCTATAAAGTTAATCTTGTTGAAAAATTATTGGTAACGGTTTTGGCAAAAGTATCGAACTTTATTCCAGAAGGTGGAATCTGGATGAATACACAAAGGCCAGAATGGAATGACGCTAACAATGCCTTGGTAGGAAACGGCGTATCGATGGTGACTTTGTATTATTTACGACGATTTTTAAATTTCTTTGAAGGAGTAGTTAAAAATATGTCAGATGAAGACAACGAAGTTTCTAAAGAATTAGCCGAATTTTTTAACAAAGTACTCTCTACTTTAAATAAAAATGAAAAGATCCTTTCAGGGAAAGTTTCTGATAAAGATAGAAAGACAGTATTAGACGGACTTGGAAATGCAGGTAGTGATTATAGAACAGGCATTTATGTGAATGGTTTTTCAAGCGATAAAGATACCATTACAAAAAATGATTTGATACGCTTTTTAAAAATCTCCAAAAAGTATTTAGATCATTCGATAGATGCCAATAAAAGGGACGACAACTTATTCCATGCATACAACATAATGACGATTGAGAATAATTCTGAAATTTCTATCTCCTACTTACCAGAAATGTTAGAGGGTCAGGTAGCCGTTTTAAGTTCCGGATATATCTCTGGAGAAGCATCATTAGAGTTGTTGGATGCTTTAAAAAGTAGTGCCTTGTTTAGACCAGATCAATACAGTTATATATTGTATCCAGACAAAGAATTACCAAGATTTGATGTAAAAAACAATATCCCTTCCAAAAAAGTCGAAGCATCAGCCTTATTAAAGCGACTTTTAAAAAACGGAAACAACCAGATTGTTGCAAAGGACGTACAAGGAAACTACCATTTTAATGGGACATTCAACAATGCAAAAAGCTTAAAAGAAGCCTTGTCACAGCTTCCAGGAGAACAATATGGAGCATTGGTTGAAGAAGATAAAGACTTGCTATTAGAAACCTTCGAGGAGATATTCGATCACAAATCCTTTACAGGACGCTCAGGCACCTTCTTTGGTTATGAAGGTTTAGGATCAATCTATTGGCACATGGTTTCTAAATTGTTATTAAGCGTTCAAGAAACTTGTTTGTTAGCCATAGAAAATAAAGAAAATGAAGTAATTATAGGAAAGTTATTAGACCATTATTACGAAATTAATGAAGGCATAGGAGTTCACAAATCACCAGAATTATATGGTGCTTTCCCAACAGACCCTTATTCACATACTCCGGTAGGTAAAGGAGCTCAACAACCGGGTATGACAGGCCAGGTAAAAGAAGATATTTTAAGCCGATTTGGGGAATTAGGAGTATTCGTGACAGACGGAAAACTATCCTTTAATCCACGTTTGTTGAGAAAAGAAGAATTCTTAAATAAGACAAAGAAATTCACCTATACTAATATCAACAAGGAAATAAAAGAAATTGAACTGGTGAAAGGATCACTTTGTTTTACATATTGTCAAATTCCTATCATTTACAAATTGGCAGAGAAAGAAGGTTTGAAAGTTGTATTCAATGGAGATTCAGTTCTTGAATATGATCATATAAATCTTGATTTGGCAACAAGCAAAAGAGTTTTTGAACGTACTGGAGAAATCAATCAAATTATTGTGTCCATTAAAAAATAAATTTAAAGACATGAAAAAACATATTAAAACAACCATTTACTTGCTATTAGTGATGTTAGTTTTTTCCTGCAAAAACAATACTAAAAAAGATATTAATACTAATTCTGTGAAAGAAGTTTCAAGTTTAAGCGCAAAGGATATTCTAGGTAACCCAGATTTTTTAGCAATGTCATATGGGGGTTATAGACATCGTGATCATGATATAGAACCAACAATTGATGAACTCAAAGAGGATATGAAACTATTATCTGCCATGGGCATTAAAATTGTGCGCACCTATAAAGTTCACTTACCGCAAGCGTCTAACTTATTAAAAGCTATTAGTGAATTAAAACAAGAAGATCCCAGCTTTGAAATGTATGTCATGTTGGGAGTATGGATTGATTGTAAAAATGCATGGACGGATTTAGCGCCTGATCACGATCAAGAAAGTGAAGCCAATGCATGGCAAATTGAAGAAGCGGTTAGGCTCGCAAATCAATATCCGGATATCGTAAAGGTATTGGCAGTAGGTAATGAGGCCATGGTGAAATGGGCGGAAAGTTACTATGTGCAGCCTAATGTGATCTTGAAATGGGTAACTCATCTCCAGGATTTAAAAAAAGATGGCAAACTACCTGCGGATTTGTGGATTACGAGTTCTGATGACTTTGCCTCTTGGGGCGGACTTGGTACTGAATATCATACCGAAGATCTTGAAAAATTATATCATGCTGTAGATTATATCTCTATGCATACGTATCCCTATCATAACACACATTATAATCCAGAATTTTGGGGAGTTCCGGAAGAAAAAGAAAACATATCCGATATCGAAAAGATAGATGCAGCAATGCTTCGTGCCAAAAAGTTTGCAATGTCTCAATACGACAGTGTTTCAGGTTATATGAATAGTATAGGTATCGACAAACCAATTCATATTGGCGAAACAGGTTGGGCTACTACCTCTAACGGACATTACGGGCCTAAAGGATCCAGGGCTACGGATGAATATAAACAAGCGCTGTATTACCAACATATGCGCGACTGGACCAATGCGGAGGGTATTTCATGTTTTTATTTTGAAGGATTTGATGAACAATGGAAAGATGCTAAAAATCAAAAAGGTTCAGAGAATCATTTCGGGCTAATAAATTTAAAAAGTCAAGCTAAATATCCTATTTGGAATTTAGTAGATGATGGCACGTTTGATGGGTTGACCCGAGATGGAAAACCAATTACAAAGACATTCAATGGGGATAAGGCTGCGGTGATGCAAGATGTAATGGTGCCACCATTAGCCAGTGAAGTGAAAATTCCTGAATAATTGAAATCGTTTTGAACAGGGTCTTATTGCAAAAAGCATTCAATTAAAAAAGTCAGAAATGATTGAAAAATTCGAATTAAAAATTTTAAATGGCATTTTAATGCTTTTAGCAGGCTTTCTTGTTTCATGTGCAGATAATTCCAATACAGATATTGTGACTATTTCAGGACGCCAGATATTGGTAAATGATGTTCATTATATAATTAAGGGTATATGTTATCATCCGGTACCTAAAGGGAGTGAAAACAGAGACTTTGGAAATTTAACTGAAGATTTGTCTTTAATGGTAGATGCAGGCATAAACACAATCCGGGTATATGAACCAATCACCGACAAATCTGTCCTTGACCAGATTCAGACAGCTGGTCTCAAAGTAATACTCGGTTTTGGATATAATCAGGGAGGAAACAACGATTTACGCTCGGGAACATTTATCGATTATGTCAACACCTATAAAAATCATGATGCCATATTGCTTTGGGAACTGGGAAACGAGTATAACTATCATCCGGAATGGTTTGATGATGATATAAAAAACTGGTATAATGTGATGAGTAAAGCAGCTAAACTTATACATGAAAACGATCCTGCACATCCTGTAACAACCGCTCATGGTGAATTACCAGATTCATTAGCCCTTTCATTATCTGAAAACATTGATGTTTGGGGAATGAATGTGTATCGTTATGATGATCCTACAACTATTTTTTCTGAATGGAGTGCAATTAGTTCTAAGCCAATGTATTTATCTGAAGCAGGAGGAGACAGTTATATGACTATTTCAAAAGATGGCTACGATCAAGGTAATAACGAAAAAGCACAGGCAGATGCCAATAAGAAAATTTTAAATTCTCTCTTTAGTGCAACTGATATTTGTTCCGGTGTAGCCATGTTCTCATTTACTGATGGATGGTGGAAAGCAGGAAATCCTGAAACACAAGATCCGGGAGGATGGGCTCCAAACAGTACTGGTGTTCCGTATGACGGCACCCCAAATGAAGAGTATTGGGGAATAGTGGATATTGATAGAAATAAAAAAGAAGCATTTATTGTGGTCAAAGAAAAATATACAGATTTATCCAAGAATAATTAGTAACTGTGAATGAAACGACTTATAACCTGAAATAAACCTAAATAACCTAAAACTCTAAAAATATGTCCAACATTAAAACTGCCGCAAGAGACAAAGTCCCTATTGGGCAAAAAGCCGCCTTTGGAGCAGGTCATTTTATATTAAACATTTTACCTGGAACACTAGGTGTTTTTATTCAATTCTTCTTACTGACAGCTTGGGGAGTTGATCCCTTATGGGCCGGACTTTTGGGAGGTTTGCCAAGAATATTCGACGCTATAACCGACCCCATAATGGGTTTCATTTCTGACAATACAAAATCTAGATGGGGACGAAGAAGGCCCTACATTTTTATAGGGGCAATAATAAGTGGAATACTCTTCTTTTTGATGTGGCAGCTTGATGACAATGCCTCACAATCATATATCATTTGGCATGTAATGGTTGTTCAAATTCTATTCCTTGTTGGTAATACAATGTTTGCAACACCATTGGTAGGTCTTGGCTATGAAATGACATCTGATTATAATGAAAGAACGAGATTAATGAGTTTTGCAAACAGCATGGGACAAATCGCTTGGATGATTGTGCCTTGGCTGTATGTGATTATTCCAGACTCAAATACCTTTAATACCCAAACAGAAGGTGTCCGAACTATGGCCCTTATTGTAGGAACAATGTGTGTCGTTTTTGGAATTCTACCAGCATTATTTTGTAAGGGTATTGATTCTTCACATATGGAGAACCGAAAAGAAATTAATTTCAAAACACTTGCTTCCAATATGAAAGAATTGTTTGTTGGAATTGTTCAAGTTTCTAAAAACAAACCTTTTATGAAGTTATGTGGAGCCACGTTTTTAGTTTTTAATGGGTTTCAGCTTGTAGCAGCATTTGGCGTTTTCATTATTGTATTTTATATGTATAGTGGTAGTTATGAACTAGCGGGTACTTGGCCAGCTTGGTTTAATACAATTAATGCAATGATTACTGCATTTTTAGTCATACCCATTATTTCAAAAATGGCAGGTAAATGGGGAAAGAGAAAGGCCTTTATAATTTCCACGGCCTTATCAATTGCTGGCTACCTCTTAAAATGGTGGGGTTTTGATAAAGAACTAAATAGTAAATTTAATGAAACTGGGTTAGGGAAAGGATTAAATTCAGCCATTGGCTCTATCTTCGAATCTTTAAACCCAATATTGGATAATATTGGAATGTCCTGGTTTAGCATAGACCCGGGTAGTGAAATTCCATGGCTTATATTTGTGCCGATTCCTTTATTTGCTTTTGGAATGGGGGGATTATTTACTTTGATGATGTCTATGACAGCCGATGTGTGTGATTTAGATGAATTGGAAAATGGTATGCCACGTAAAGAAGGCACTTTTGGAGCCATTTATTGGTGGATGGTTAAATTAGGTCAAGCTATCGCACTTGTTTTAGGAGGATTAATTTTAAAGATCGTAGGATTTGATCCAAATATTACTGAGCAATCTCTAGAAACTATGAACAACCTTAGAATCGCCGATATAATAGTCCCATCGTTTACGGCAGCACTCGCTATATGGGTGATGTGGAAGTACGATCTTACTGAGAAAAGAGCCAAAGAAATTAAAACAAAACTGATAGAACGTAGGGGAGAATTATAATAAAAATAAAAATTAAATAAAATACAATGTCTTATAGAGAAGAGCAACAGTTTTCCTTAAAAGGAATCGATCTTAGCCAAGATACAGGAGTAGATTTTTCTAAACATTCATTAGAAAAATTAGAGGAATTGTGGAGAAAAACCTTAAAAAGTGGAATGCACGGTTTATGTTTTAGTCTTTATGAAGATGGGCAAAGGCCAGGTGATATTATAACGGAAGAACAAGTTAGAAGGCGTATGGAAATTATTAAGCCGTACACAAAGTGGGTTCGTACTTTTTCTTGTACGGATGGTAATGAATCTATTCCTAAAATAGCTCAAGAATATGGTATAAAAACTTTGGTGGGCGCCTGGTTAGGTGATGATCCTGAGATTAATCAACGTGAAATAGAAGGCCTTATTCAATTGGCTAAAGATGGCTATGTAGATATAGCTGCAGTAGGTAATGAAGTTATGTATCGCAAGGAATTAACTGAAGATGAACTATTGGATTTTATTAACCGAGTAAAAGAAGAAGTACCAGGCAACATACCTGTAGGTTATGTGGATGCTTATTATGAATTTTCGGTTCGTCCAAGAATTACTGAAGCTTGCGATGTGATTTTGGCTAATTGTTATCCGTATTGGGAAAGCTGTCATTACGATTATTCTTTACTCCATATGAAACAAATGTTTGCGCAGGCCGTAAGTGCTGGAAATGGTAAGAAAGTAATTATTACAGAAACGGGTTGGCCAAGTCAGGGAACTAATTTGAATGATGCGTTTCCTTCACCGGAAAATGCCATGAAATATTTTATCAATACCCAAGTATGGTCGGCGAAAGAGGATATAGATATTTTCTATTTTTCATCGTTTGACGAATCATGGAAAGTGGGAGCAGAAGGGGATGTTGGAGCGTATTGGGGGCTTTGGGATAAATATGAAAATCTAAAATTTTAGAGTTAATACCCGTTAGGTTTTATAACCAAACATTACTAAATGAATTATACAAAAGAATTGAAAATAGATGCGGGAAAGGCAATTTGTTATTCTGGTTTTAGAGAGGGTCAAAATCCCGGAGGGATTTACCCAAGTTATGAAGAGATAAAGGAGGATCTTTTAATGCTTCATAACCATTGGAAATACCTTCGTTTATATGACTGCGATAGGCATACTGAAATTGTTTTGGAAGTAATTGAAAAAGAGAAGCTAAATTTCAAAGTAATGCTGGGTGCCTATATTGTTGCAGAGGCAAATAATTATGGTTGTCCCTGGGGAGGATCATATTCTGAAGAGCAACTGGAAAAAAATAAAAGTACAAATGTCGCTCAGATTAAAAAATTGATTAGCTTGGCAAACCAGTACCCGGATGTCATTTTCTCGTTATCTGCAGGAAATGAAGCTTGTGTTGATTGGACCGATCACTATGTACCTGTTGATAGTGTTATCAATTATGTGAAAATGATTAAAAAAGGAGCCAAACAACCTGTTACTTTTTGTGAAAATTATCTTCCCTGGCTTGATAAGTTAAAAGACCTGGTTGAAGAAGTCGATTTTATATCTATCCATACATACCCTGTATGGGAGTATAAGAACATTCATGAGGCCCTGGAATATACCAAACAAAATTATTACGCTGTAGCAGATACTTATCCAAATAAACCAGTGGTAATTACTGAAGCAGGTTGGACAACTTTTTCCAATGGAAGAGGTATTTGCCCGAGCAATGTAAGTGAGGAACATCAGCGTATTTACTACAATGATTTAGTTAACTGGTGTGAAGAAGCAGACGTTCTTACATTTGTTTTTGAGGCTTTTGATGAACCATGGAAGGGATCGGAGGAAGCTTTAGAACCTGAAAAACATTGGGGATTATTCAAAGTAGACAGAACTCCAAAACTGGTTATGAGCGAACTTTTTTCAAATGAGACAGCTAACTAAGAGTTGTATGTTTAGGGAGGTTAAAATAGTATTATTAGCAATAGTATCTATTTTTATGTATGGATGTAATGAAAGCCAAAGAATTCATCCTATTTAAAAGCCGAAAATATTTTAGGTAATCCTCATTATCCCGCATTTTCATATGGCGCCTATGTTTTAAATCAAAATTCCCTTGGGAATCCAGATCGAAATTATTTCCCCGATCTATCAATTCTTTAAACCTTAGAGGGCCTTCTTTTACCACCATTTCAACGACTGTGGTATCACAGAGTCTGTCACCGGCGATTAGGGTATCCTGAATGTGCTTTTGAAAAGAATCTTCTTTAAAATCCAATACCACTGTTACACCTCCCTGAGCGTATTTGGTATTGGATTCTCCTTCATCACCCTTAATGACTATTACTATATTTTTATTGGAATACATTCGAGCTATTTTAATGGCAAAAGTGAGACCGGAAATACCGGATACTATCACCAAATAGTTTGTTGAAATCATGGTTATTTTGAAAGGTCCAGCATATGTTGGATTGGGATCAAAGCCTTTTCCCTAATAGCTTTGGGAACATTGATCTGCGGGCTTTCATTAAGCAAACAAGTGTATAGTTTTTGTAAGGTATTCACTTTCATATACCCACATTCACTACAGGCACAAGTATTATCTTCTTCTGCAGGGGCAGGAATCAATTGGGTATTGGGAACTTCTTTTTTCATTTGGTGCAAAATACCAGCTTCTGTAGCGACAATAAATTTTTCTGATGGATACTCTTTTACATAATTTATCATTCCGGAGGTAGAACCGATATAACTGGCAGTATTTAATATGTGTTCTTCAGATTCAGGATGGGCAATAATCACTGCATCCGGATGCTCTTTGAAGAGCGCCAATAATTTATCAATGCTGAAGGCTTCATGAACTATACAACTACCATCCCATAACAGCATGTTTCTGCCTGTTTTTTTTATGAGATACTTCCCTAAATTTCTATCGGGAGCAAAAATGATAGGTTTATTACTAGGAATAGATTCAACGATTTTGAGAGCATTTGAGGAAGTACAAACTATGTCAGACATTGCTTTTATCTCTGCACTGCAATTTACATAAGTAATAACGACGTGGTCTGGATGTGCGTCGACAAACTTCCGAAAAACATCGGGCGGACAGGAATCTGCTAATGAGCATCCTGCATTCAAATCGGGTAAGACAACTGTTTTTTCAGGATTTAGTATTTTCGCGGTTTCTGCCATAAAATGAACCCCGGCAAATACAATAATATCTGCATTTGTTGCTGTGGCCATTTGAGATAACCCTAAACTATCACCAACATAATCTGCTATTTCCTGTATTTCAGGCTGTTGATAATAATGCGCCAAAATAATCGCATTCTTCTCCTTTTTCAGCGCTGTTATTTTCTCTTTCAAATTCATTTTCAGGTTTTTGAATAATTTATTTGCAATCTTATGTTATTTATACGATAAATAAAATGATCTGTATCATGATTTCCTTGAAAAATGGCTGAAACATAGTTAGCCCTTATGTTCCTTGATTTACAGTGTAAAATATAAAACATATTGCCCAATGCATAATATAACCTGAGAAATAAGGCAAATTATTACATTAAGCTATATATTAGATTATTATTACCTAATAATCCATTCCAGCACTCCATTAATAGCAACATTTTTTTACTTTTCAAAATAAATAACACATGTCTTTAACAGAAAAAATATCAATAAAGGAAAAAATTGGATATGCCTTAGGAGATGGTGCGGCTAATATTGCCTGGAGAGGAGTGGCTACCTTTTTATTTATCTTTTATACAGATGTATTTGGTTTGAGCCCGGTTACCGTGGGTGTACTAATGCTGGTTGCTCGCTTTAGTGATGGTATTAGCGACGTGTTGATGGGTATTATTGGTGACAGGACAAAATCTAAATATGGAAAATTTCGTCCATGGATATTGTGGACCGCCATTCCGCTTGCTGCCATTCTTTCTTTACTATTTACCAGTCCTGATCTTGGGTCTTCAGGTAAAATAATTTATGCATATATAACCTATATATTTTTCACATTAATCTATACCGCTAACAATGTTCCATACGGAGCACTTATGGCAGTTATGACCGGTGATGACAAAGAGAGGACAAGTTTAGGTTCTTTTAGAATGGTTGGAGCTTTTGGAGGTGGCATGATTGTACAAGGAGCCTTACTTTTTTTAGTCGCTTATTATGGAAATGTTGACCCTGCCGTAGAGGTTAATCAATTAGACAATGAAAAATTCAGCGTAGTAGTTTCTGTCGCTGAGGATATTGAGAATGTTAATATTAAGACTGAAGATGGGATTGCAATGTTCACTTGGGATGATGTTACTATGGATTCTGAAGAAAATGTTCCAACGCCAAGAAAGAGTTTTTCTATGGAGGCAGATAAGAAATATGCATTTATTGTCGCCGGAGAGACCAATATAAAAGAAAGTAAGATTTCAATTATAGATCAAAAACGTGGTTACAGCAATTCAATGTACTTGATGTCTGTTTTCCTCGCTCTTTTTATGTTTATTACATTTTACACCACGAAGGAAAGAGTTCAACCTCCGAAAACGCAAAAAAACAATTTAAAGCAAGATTTTAAAGATTTAATTTCAAACAAACCATGGCTTGTATTATTGGTAATTGGACTTTTATTCAACGTTTATAATTCAATAAAACAAGGTATTACAATCATTTATTTTACTCATTATTTAAACAACCAATTGTTGGCTGCATCCTTTTTGATTGGTTTGATGTTGGCTTCTGTAGTTGGCGCAATGATTACCGCACCTTTAGGAAAGAAATTGGGTAAACGTAATTTGTTTATATATGCATTGATATTTTCAGGCGGGGTAAATGCCCTACTTGTTTTTTGTGGGCCAAATGATATTGAAGCAATTTTTGCGATTGGAATTGCATCTGAAATGGCAGCCGCAATATTCCCTACTTTGTTTTTTGTAATGCTTGGCGATGTGGCAGATTATTCAGAGTTTAAAAACGGACGAAGAGCGACTGGACTAATATATTCAGCCGGGTCATTTGCAACAAAGTTTGGAGGTGGAATCGCAGGTGCAATAATTGGTTTGATACTAGGGGCTTTTCATTACAACGGTCAGGATACGGCATCAATAAAAGGTGCAATTCCGGGAATAATAATGCTGATGAGTTGGGTGCCGGCAATCATTACAATAATAGCGGCCGGTTTAATGTTTTTTTACCCGCTCAACCAAAAGAAGATTGATGAGATTACCCTTGAATTGAATACTAGAAGACTTAAAGAATAAAATATAAAATAAAGAAGATTTAAATATTTTTAATATGAAATACGGATATTTTGATGATGAAAACAGGGAGTATGTAATTACAAATCCTAAAACTCCTTACCCCTGGATCAATTACCTGGGGAATGAAGATTTTTTCTCATTAACTTCAAATACCGGCGGTGGGTACACTTTTTATAAAGACGCAAAATTCCGAAGGCTAACTCGCTACAGATATAATAATATTCCGGTGGACAACGGCGGTAAGTATTTTTATATTAAAGATGGTGATACCATTTGGTCTCCTAGTTGGAAACCCATGAAAACCAAATTGGATCATTATGAGTGCCGCCATGGCATGAGCTATACCAAATTCAAAGGATCAAAAAATATGATTGAGGCAGAAGTGCTTCAATTTATCCCTCTGGGATTCTGGGGGGAAATTCAGAAAGTTTCGTTAAAGAATTCTTCATCAGATAGTAAAAAAATAAAGCTGTATTCCTTTATTGAATGGTGCTTGTGGAATGCGGAGGATGATATGACCAATTTTCAGAGAAACTTCTCTACAGGTGAAGTTGAAGTAAAGGACTCTGTTATTTATCATAAAACGGAATTTAAAGAAAGACGTAACCATTATGCTTTTTTTTCTGTGAATAATTCAATAACTGGATATGATACGGACAGGGAGACTTTTGTTGGTCTTTATAACGGTTTAGATTCTCCTGATGTGGTTGGCGAAGGGCATTCAAAAAATTCTATTGCACACGGCTGGTCCCCAATTGCATCGCATTACCTGGAAATAGAGCTTAAGCCCGGAGAGGAAAAAGAATTCATTTTTATGCTGGGTTATGTAGAAGTGGAGAAAGATAATAAATGGGAAAGCAAGTCGGTCATTAATAAGAAGCCGGCACAGGACATGATCTCAGCCTATGACACTGCAGAAAAAGTAAATAAGGCCTTTGAAGATCTAAAATCGTATTGGGATAATCTATTGGGAAAAATCTCAATTGAATCGGGAGACGTAAGGCTCGATAGAATGGTTAATATTTGGAATCAATACCAGTGTATGGTAACCTTTAATATGTCTCGCTCTGCTTCTTTCTTTGAGTCTGGTATTGGTCGTGGCATGGGGTTTCGGGATTCAAATCAGGATCTAATCGGTTTTGTTCATCAAATTCCTGAAAGAGCGCGGGAACGTATTTTTGATATTGCCTCTACCCAATTTGAAGATGGTTCATGTTACCATCAGTATCAGCCCCTTACAAAAAAAGGCAATGCTGCTGTGGGTGGTAACTTTAATGATGATCCACTCTGGCTGATTCTTTCTACAACAGCTTATATAAAGGAAACAGGCGATTTTTCCCTATTGGATGAAATGGTACCCTTTGACAATGATGCTGCACGAGCGAAATCACACTTTGAACACTTAAAAGCTTCATTTTACCATGTGGTGAACAATTTGGGGCCACATAAACTACCCCTAATAGGCAGGGCAGATTGGAACGACTGCCTTAATTTAAATTGCTTTTCTGAGGATCCTAATGAATCCTTTCAAACTACGGAAAACCAAAAAGGAGGTACTGCAGAATCTTTAATGATTGCAGGACTATTTGTAGTATACGGAAAAGAATATGTAAAGCTTTGTAAGCGTGTAGGAAAAGAGAAAGAAGCTAAAGAAGCTCAGGTACATGTAGATAAGATGATTGAAGCTGTAAAAGATCATGGCTGGGACGGGGAATGGTATATACGTGCATACGATTATTTTGGCAATAAAGTGGGATCTTCAGAAAGTGAAGAAGGTAAAATATTTATCGAATCTCAAGGCTGGTGTACCATGGCTGAAATTGGAAAAGAGGAAGGTATGGTTGAAAAATCATTAAACACAGTTAAAGAGTATCTGGATTGCGAATACGGAATTGTCCTGAATTATCCGGCTTTTACTAAGTATTATATAGAGTATGGTGAGATTTCAACTTATCCTGCCGGCTATAAGGAAAATGGAGGTATCTTTTGTCATAACAACCCCTGGATCATGATTGGTGAAACCATGCTCGGTCGCGGGGATCAGGCTTATGAATACTATACAAAAATTGCACCTAGTTTTCTGGAAGAATTATCGGATTTGCATAAGGTAGAGCCCTATGTGTATTGCCAAATGATAGCAGGTAAAGAAGCGCATAAACCCGGTGAAGCCAAAAATTCATGGTTGTCCGGGACTGCCTCCTGGAATTTCTATGCAATTACACAGTATATTTTGGGTATTAGTCCTGAATATGATGGATTGGCAATTAATCCTTGTATCCCTTCAGGATGGGATGGGTTTAAGATGAAAAGGATGTTTAGGGATGTTACTTATAATATCCATGTTAAAAACCCTGAACATATAAGCAAAGGGATAAAAAAAATACTGGTAAATGGCACAGTCATTAATTCCAATATTGTTCCCGTTCTGGAAAAGGGTAAGGAACATTCTGTGGAAGTGATAATGGGATGAAGAATTTAAAAATCCGCATCTATTATTGAGGAAGTTTGGTTTTTATTACGCCGTATACAAAAGTACCTAATACAGCAGCGGCAATAACTATAAGCATACTAATTACACCCGTACCAAATAGAACATACAAGGGCCCGGGGCAGGCACCTGCAAGTGCCCAGCCTAAACCGAAAACAGTGCCACCTACAATATATCGAATGAAGCCGCTGTCTTTTGGTGTCAGATATATTTGATTCCCTTCAATATTTTTCACCCCAAATTTTTTAAATAACCAAACAAACAAAGCGCCTAATAAAACTGCTGAGCCAATGATTCCATACATATGAAACGACTGAAATTTGAACATTTCATAAATCCTGTACCAGGAAACGGCCTCAGATTTTACGAGGACTATTCCAAAGAAAATGCCAACTATTAAGAATTTTAAAACTTTCATTGTCCAAATATTATGGGTAAAAGAAAATGGGTCATTATTAAGCCCCCTATAAAAAAACCAACTACTGCAATTAGCGAAGGCCATTGAAGATTACTTAGCCCTGTAATGGCATGACCCGAAGTGCAACCGCCCGCGTAACGTGTTCCAAAACCAACCAGGAAACCTGCAATAATAAGAATGGACATTCCCTTAATTGTTAAAACATTATCCCATGCATAAATTTCAGAGGGTAAAAGATCTTCTCCTGCATTGCTAAATCCAAGTTGGCTAAGGTCCACAACGGTTTGAGGATTTAGGGCGATGGTGGAACCATCAGATAAAAAAGTAACAGATATAAAGCCCCCAATAATGGCACCCAGAACTACAACAAGGTTCCATCGGTAGGCTTTCCAGTCGAAGCGGAAGAAATCAGCATATTTTCCGGCTCCGCCAATAGTGCATAAGGTTCTTAGAGTGGTAGACATGCCAAATGTTTTACCAAAATAAATCAGCAATAACATTACCAGTGTAATTAAAGGGCCCGAAACATACCAGGACCAGGGTTTAAGCAAATATTCCATTTCCTTTGTTTAAAACTAATATAACTCGTTAATTGTCGGATTCATGGAATATTAATTAATCGCATGAAACTTGTTTAAAGATGAATTATTCAACTTTGATCTATCCGATATAAGAATGTTTAGATTATTGTTTTTCGTAAACTTCGCTCATAAAACCTGGCAGGTCCTCATTAGTAGTGTTCGTCAAACTAGTACCGCTAAGGTTATATAAGAACAAAGTGGTATTAAAAAATAAGGACAATTGCGAATTTTGTAATTGCCAGACACCTGAAGCAGTAGTACTTGTATTGGTACACCTTATATCAAAAAGTCCTTCTGTAATGGTAGTAATTTCTAAATTGACGGCGGTAGAGCTCCAAGTACCATCATTATTTATAATAAGTGTTCCTGTTGCACAGGGAAGTTCAGTTAAAATATTTGAAGTCGTATTCCCATCCATATTGATATCCTGGGGAGGATTAATATTTAGTTCGGCCAAACTCCAGGTACCCACAACAGCATCATTGTTATTTTCAACCGGGGCATTATCATCAGACGAGCAAGCCTGAAAAATGAATACAAATGCAAGCAGGGGTAATATAACCTTAATCTTTTTCATCGCTATAATATTTTTTTGTAATTATTCAAATGTAAATGTTTTTAATTTAATTAGAAACTCTGAAGCAAAACGTAGGAAGGGAAAAATTACAGCTATTTGAAGTTTTCAATAAGAGCGAACATAAATACTGAAATGGAAGTAATATAGTTTGTATTTGTATTAACTAGGTTGTAAAAGACGGGTTTAGGTGAATTGAACATATAATTATAAATAGTGAGATGGTATATTCTTGGAGTTGCTTCAAACAATGTCAATAAAACAACATAAAACTATTAGATTTGGTATAAAGTAATGCAAATACTGCTGCGATTTTATTCCTATTGAAATGTAGAATTGAAAAATTAAACTAATATGAAAAATCTGAAATTACTACTTTTTATTGGGGCTATTTTTATTACAATTTCTTGTATAGTTGTTGCTTCAAAAAAGAGTAGAAATAACCAAAATAATTGGAGCTACCTTTTTAATGGAAAAAACCTGGATGGTTGGGTGGTTAAAGTAAATCATCATGATTTGGGGGATAATTATGCCAATACTTTCAGGGTTAATGATGGGAAAATCCTAATAAATTATGACAGCTATGAAACATTTAATGAGCGTTTTGGGCATTTATTTTATAAAGAATCTTTCTCTTCATATCATCTAAAGTTTGAGTATCGGTTTACAGATCAATGGCTGAAAGATGCTCCTGTTTACACCTATAGAAACAGTGGTATAATGTTTCATTCTCAGGATCCCAAAACTATTTTAAAAGACCAAAACTGGCCTATTTCTGTGGAATACCAGATTTTGGCCGATGAAGGAAATGGAGTTCCCCGCCCAACCGGCAATATGTGCTCTCCGGGAACGGAGGTAATCTATAACAATGAAATTGATCCCCGTCATTGCATAAATTCCTCATCAAAAACCTACGAATGGGATCAATGGGTAAGCGGAGAATTAATTGTATACAAAGATTCTATAGTTACCCATATTGTCAATGGTGAAAAAGTATTACAGTATAGCAAACCCCAGATAGGAGGTGGGGTAACTGAAAGATTTGATCCTGCAATTAAAATAGACGGAAAACTGCTCAAAGAAGGGTACATTGGTTTACAATCAGAAGGTCAGGGAATTGAATTCAGGGAAATTAAAATTAAAATTTTAGAATAAACATCCTCAGTTTACACTTATTAGCCTTAATGTAAAAGCAATCTAATTATATCAATATGAAATCTTATTTATTATTTTTAATCATATTGGCCTCGTTCTTTATTCGCTGCAAGACTAACGAAGAGACTGCTCCAAAATTTCAACATGATATTGAAAAGGGTCCTAGGCCATGGACAAGTGAATCGTTTGAATTAGAAGAAGATGACTTTACCTTTGCTATCATCTCAGATTTAAATGGCGGTGAACGAGAAGGTGTCTACAGTACCGCAGTATCTCAATTAAATAGGCTCGATCCTACTTTTGTCCTTAGTGTTGGGGATTTAATTGATGGCGGAACCGAAGATTCTTTGAAGCTCGCCAAAGAATGGGATTCCTTTGATGCCAGAACTAGAAAACTTAATATGCCTTTCTTTTATTTAGGGGGGAATCATGATCTTACAAATCCCAGAATGAGGGAATTCTGGAAAAATAGATTTGGGCCACGTTACTATCATTTTGTTTACGAAGATGTTTTATTTTTAATGATGGACTCAGAGGACTTTACTGAAAAGCGGATGTTAGAGATTTACCATGCGCGAGCTGAAGCCATTAAAATTATAAATGGTGAAATTAAGGGGATTTATGAAGAGTCTGAATATTTCAATATGCCCGAACGTCGACTTGGAGGTATGAGTGAGGATCAATTGATTTATTTTAAAAATGCCCTCAATCAATATCCCAGTGTAAAATGGACTTTTGTTTTAATGCACAAGCCACTTTGGAGGAGGGAAGATGATAAAGGTTTGGGACAATTGGAAGCAGTTTTATCTAATCGAAATTATACCGTAATTAACGGTCACTTACATTCCTTTTCACACAGGATCAGAAACAAAATGGATTATATGATCTTGGGTACCACAGGTGGAAGCCAGGAGTTGGATGATTCTCTTGCTTTTGATCATGTAACCCTCGTTAGAACGGCACAAAAACCAATAATTACACATCTAAAAATGGACGGTATTTTAAATGAAACAGGTAAAGTTCCTGATTAGGCTATAGCCTGCTTCCAGCAGTGTGGTTTAAAAGAATACAACCTGGTTCTGTCAGAATGATTTACCCATGAATGTCATTCGAAATGACTATATTGAAGGAAATTATTACTGCCAAATTTTTTATCAAATAAGACACCACAATCAAGCATTTAAATTGTAATCGTGGCTTAGGGCAATTCTATTATAAAACCTGTATGTTGATCTTGGCTTGAAATAATTGTTATTTTAAGAACTATAATACAATTTCATATGGCAAATCAATATATAGATTTAGACACCCTCAAATACCTGCTTTACGAGGTGCACGACCTTCAAGATGTACTGGATCAAAGTCGATATGGAGATTATGATCAGGAATCCATAGAACTTTTTTTGAATGCTGTTAAGGATTTTTCCGATAGAGAGTTGATCCCATTTTTTAGAGAAATGGACGAGCAGCCTGCTCATTTTAAAGATGGAGAAATAATTGTCCATCCACAGGTAAAAAATTATATGAAAAAAGGTGGAGAAATGGGACTTGTTTCCGGTCTGTTTGACTATGAAATCGGCGGGATGCAATTGCCTGGCATGGTAGTTACTGCATCTGCTTATATCCAGGAAACAGCTAACAATCATTTACCTGGTTACCTGGGATTGACCCTTGGGGCAGCAGAATTGATTGTACACTTTGGAAGTAAAGAGCTTAATGAAATATTCGTTCCCAAAATGCTTGCCGGCGCTTGGAGTGGAACTATGTGCCTGACTGAACCCCAAGCAGGAAGTTCTTTATCTGATATTGTAACTTCAGCTGAACCTACAGAGGACGGCTATAACATTTCAGGGCAAAAAATATTTATATCAGGGGGAGATTATCAAGGCGCTGAAAATGTTGTTCACCTGCTATTGGCTCGAATCAAAGGTGCACCTTCCGGCACAAAGGGAATTTCTTTATTTGTTGTCCCTAAGAATAGGTTGTCTGCCAATGGTGAACTCACTTCTAATGATGTGACCACTTTTGCAGATTTTCAAAAAATGGGTCAAAAAGGTTATTGTACAACTCATCTTTTCTTTGGACACAATGACGATTGTAAGGGATGGATTGTTGGAGAACCCAATCAGGGATTAAAGTATATGTTTATGATGATGAACGGCGCCCGGATAGCTGTGGGAAGAGGAGCTGCCGCCATAAGCATGGCAGCTTATCAGGCATCTTTATCTTATGCAAGAGAAAGACCTCAAGGCCGCAGTCTTACCAATACAGGTAAGAAAGATGTACAGCAGGAACAAACCCTAATAATAAATCATCCGGATGTCAAACGAATGCTTTTGCTGCAAAAGGTTGTAGCAGAAGGTTCACTAAGCCTGATATTACTTTCCTCTAAATACCATGATTTGTCACAGACACATTCAGATCCGGAAGAAAGAAAACGATACTCAAATTTACTCGAGATACTTACACCAATCGCTAAAACCTATCCTTCTGAAATGGGGTTGATTTCAGTAAGCAATGGCCTTCAGGTTCTTGGAGGTTACGGATATTGTTCAGATTTTATCCTGCAACAATATTATAGAGACATCCGTATTTTTTCTATTTATGAAGGAACTACAGGTATTCAGTCATTGGATCTCCTGGGAAGGAAGGTTACTATGAATAATGGCAAAGCACTACAATTGCTGTCCGCCGAAATAATGAAAAGTATTAAAGAGGCGACAGAACATGATGATCTAGCACCTTATGCAAAGAAACTTGGAACTACTTTATCCTTAACACAGGAAGTGTTGCATTTTCTGATGGATTTTGCTAAAAAAGGAGATTATGAACGCTTTTTATCAGATGCTACAGTTTTCATGGAATTTTTAGGGAATATTGTTGTAGGCTGGTTGTGGTTGGATATTGCTATTAAAGCTCAAAATGATATGGTTTTGAGTGACACCAAATATTTACCCGCATTCTATAAAAGTAAGATCTATGCGATGAAATTTTATTTTAAATATGAAATTCCCAAAACAAAGGCATTGGCAGAGGTTTTGATGGATAAACAAGAGTTGACGATGGCTAATGAAAATCAGATATTTACCTAGAGGATATCCTAAGGCATTATGAACCGAAAAATTACCAATTTGTATAAAATAAGTAAAAATTAACGATGGGTAGTATAAAATCTAAATTTGACCTAAATGGTAAAGTAGCTATTGTCACAGGTTCAAGTAAAGGAATAGGAAAGTCCATTGCCAGGGGGTTGGCTGAAAATGGGGCTAAAGTTGTAGTAAGCAGTCGGAAGCAGGCTGCGGTAGACGAGGTTGCCGTTGAATTTAGGGAAGAGGGCCTTGAGGCCGTGGGAATACAATGCCATATAGGCGATTCTAAACAACGTAAAACACTAATTGATAAGACTATTGAACATTTTGGAAGAATAGACATCTTAGTGAACAATGCTGCCATAAACCCTTATTATGGCCCTCTGGAAGGCTCTGACGAAGCCGTCTTTGATAAGATAATGAATGTGAACGTCAAAGCGCCATGGCTCCTTTCCAATCTGGTCCTGCCTCACATGAAGGAAAAGCGTGGTGGTAGTATCATTAATATTTCATCAGTTGAGGGATTAACTCCCGGATTTGGATTAGGATTGTACAGCGCCACAAAATCGGCTTTGATAATGTTAACCAAGAATCAGGCTAAAGAATGGGGCCGCTATGGGGTTAGAGCTAACGTACTTTGTCCGGGCCTGATCAAGACTAAATTTAGCGAAGGATTATGGACAGATGACAAATTGGTTGCCGGATTTACAAAGGCCTTACCTCTTGGCCGGATAGCTGCTCCCGAGGAAATGGCCGGTATGGTAATGTTGCTTGCATCCGATGCAGGGTCTTATATGACGGGAGGAGTATATGTAGCAGATGGCGGGTACTTAATTTCCGGTTAAAATTTGATTATCGATTAAAATTAATACTATGAATTTTGAATACAGTGAAAAATCTATTCGGCTGCAAGACAAGCTTAAGCGATTTATATCCCATAATATCGTTCCGATACAAGAGCAAGTGGAGTACTTTCATAGGGACCCTGAAAATATTTGGAAGAAGTGGCCGGGCCTTGCTTCCTTAAAAGGAAAAGCGAAAGCTGAAGGACTTTGGAATTTGTTTTTACCGGAAACTTATGGAGACCTAAGTCCGGGACTAACAAATTTGGAATATGCTCCATTGGCGGAGATTATGGGAAGGATATTATGGTCATCGGAGGTTTTTAATTGTAGTCCGCCAGATACGGGTAATATGGAAGTTTTGGCAAAATATGGAACTCCGGAACAGAAATCTACTTGGTTGCAGCCCTTAATGCAAGGCGATATCCGATCTTCATTTTTGATGACGGAGCCAGATGTGGCTTCTTCAGATGCTACGAATATTGAGACGTCTATTATAGCAGATGGTGATGAATATGTAATTAGTGGAAAAAAATGGTGGTCCTCGGGAGCAATGGACCCCAATTGCAAGATAGCCATAGTAATGGGAAAGACCGATTTTGGTGCAGCACGTCACCTGCAACACAGTATGATTTTGGTTCCTATGGATACTCCCGGATTAGAGGTCGTAAGATCCTTAAGTGTTTTTGGATACCAGGATTCTCCTGAAGGACATGCTGAAATTGTGTTGAATAAAGTACGTGTGCCAAAAAAGAATCTTATTCTTGGCGAAGGAAGAGGATTTGAGATTGCCCAGGGCCGTTTGGGTCCGGGAAGAATACACCATTGTATGAGACTGATAGGCATGGCACAACGTTCTTTAGAGATAATGTCTCAAAGGACCTCTGAACGCAGTCCGTTTGGCAGATCTTTGGATACATATAGTAGTATTCGTCAGGAAATCGCACATTCTCGATGTGAAATTGAACAAACACGTCTCCTGGTCCTTTCTGCGGCGGATAAAATGGATAGGGTTGGAAATAAGGAAGCAAAAGACCTGATTGCGATGATAAAGATTGTAGCACCAAATATGGCCCTAAAAGTGATTGATAGGGCTATTCAGATAATGGGTGGTATGGGTGTGAGTGGCGATACACCATTAGCTCATTTCTATGCTTCCGCAAGAACTTTGAGACTTGCTGACGGCCCGGATGAGGTTCATTTAAGTCAATTGGGAAAAAACACAATAAAAAAATACGCACAAATCTGATAATGCCGGAAAAGGAACTAACGAAAACTGTTCGAATAGGGGAGGAGCTTCATGAGCAGAACTTGAAAAAGTTCCTGTTGCAAGGCAATTTAATCAATGATGATAAAAGTGAATTGATCATCAGGCAGTTTTATCATGGATATTCTAATCTTACTTATCTGTTAAAAATTGAGGAAAAGGAATACGTGCTGCGTCGTCCGCCCTTTGCAGCACCTAAACGGGGCCATAATATGGGAAGGGAATTTAAGGTGCTAAACAATCTTCATAAAGTATTCGATAAAACCCCTGAACCATATGCGTATTCAGAAGATGTGGAGCTATTAGGAGCCCCTTTTTATATAATGAATAAAGTTGACGGAATAATTTTAACCGCTAATGAGGCCAGAGATCGTAAGGTCACTCCTAACGAATTTAAAACGATAGCGGATACATGGTTGGATGCCTATGTGGAACTCCATAATGTGGATTATAAAGCAGCCGGACTTGAATCATTGGGAAATCCGGAAGGCTATGTTGAGCGACAAGTTAAGAACTGGGGCAAGCAGTACCTTGCTGCGGCAACGGAAGAAGTTCCATCGGCCAATAAGGTCATGTCATGGATGGAAAATAATCAACCAAAAAACTATCATTACAGCCTTATCCATAATGACTATAAGTACGATAACGTGGTATTTGTTGATGGCACATGGAAAAAAATAGCCGCAATACTGGATTGGGAAATGTGTACTTTAGGCGATCCATTTATGGATTTAGGCACTTCCCTCGGGTATTGGACCACGGCTTCAGATGCTGATTTTTTAAAGCAGGGACTTCCATCTCCGACAACAATGGCAGGCAATCCTACACGAACGGAAATCGTGCAGCAATATGCGCTCAAAAGTGGCAGGGACATAAATAATCTTACCTTCTATTTTGCATATGGTCTTTTTAAAATTGCGGTAATTGCCCAGCAGATATATTATAGATTTAAACATGGACATACAACAGACCCTCGTTTTGCGAACCTGAATAGAGTCTCCGCCTTATGTTGCAATACAGCATGGAACGCCATTCAGAAGGACAGAATTGACTGATAACATTTAATATTTAAATCACATACCATAAAAGATCAAGGACGTTTGACTAAATAGAAGTAATATGCAATTAGAAAATAAAATTGTGATCATTACTGGGGCAGGAAGTGGAATAGGAGCTGCTTCAGCTCTATTGTTGGCTAAGCACAAGGCATTGGTCATAGTATCTGATCTAAATATTGAAAGCGCCCAAAAGGTAGCTGATCAAATAAACACTGCAGGAGGTAATGCTTTTGCGTACCAGGTTGATGTATCTAAGTTTGAAGGAGTAGAATTATTAATAAGCCAAACGGTTAAGGATCATGGTAAGTTAGACGTCATGATAAATAATGCCGGTATAGGTGGTGAAAATCAAAGAAAGACAGCTGAACATACACTTGAAGATTGGGACAATGTTATTGCCGTGAATCAGACGGGGGTATTCTATTGCATGAAAGTGGCTTTGCAGCAAATGATGAAGCAGGGATATGGAAATATTATAAATATTGCTTCCCTTGCTGGCCTAAAACCCTCAGGTTACAACCTTTCCTATAGTGCCAGTAAGTTTGCTGTTGTGGGTATGACCAAATCGGCAGCACTGGAATATGGGCGTAAGAATATTAGAATAAATGCAGTATGTCCGGGGTATACTCATTCGGCACTTTTAGACAAATTACTGGCAAGCAAGCCTGATATGGGAGAAACCCTTAAAAGATTGATTCCTATGGATAGGTTTGGCGAGGCAGATGAAATTGCGGAAGCGGTAGCATGGCTTGCGTCGGATAATTCAAAATATATTACTGGTCAAACCATAACACTGGACGGAGGAACATCTTTATTATAGAATAATTAAAAAAACCAATGCTGAACAAAATAAAAATACTACCCAAATGAATACATTGACGATTATTAAGAAAGAGGGGTATACTATTGTTCAGATGAACCGTGGTAAGGTAAATGCCATTAATTATGATATGGTTCAGGAGCTCAGGCAGGTGTTCCGTGATATTGATAATGACAATGCAGTGAAAGGAGCAATACTTACCGGGCAGCCGCACTATTTCTCGGCAGGCTTGGATTTAATCGAATTATTTCAGTACGACAAAAGGCAGATCGAAGATTTTTTTCATGTTTTTGGTGTACTTTTCATAGAACTAATGCAGATTACTAAACCTGTTATATCAGCAATTACAGGTCATTCCCCGGCGGGTGGCTGCGTTCTTGCAGTGGCAACTGATAACCGAATTATGGCAGATGGCGAACAATATATTATTGGGCTGAATGAAGTAGCCGTAAATATTCAAATTTCTCAGAACCTTATAGAAACTTATGCGTTTTGGATAGGTGAAGGTTTGGCAAGCAGATATGTTATGGAAGGGAAGCTGCTTAATGGAAAAGAAGCCTTGTCTGCAGGGTTAGTGGACGAATTGGTTCCCTTAGATGATGTAATTGAAAAGGCCGAAGCTAAGATGCAACACTATTTAAAAGCAGACCAGGAGATACTTGTTAATACCAAAAGTAAACTACGCAAAAATTTACTCAGCAAACTTGATTTGAATGCTAAAAATTCGTTTAAAGAAGCTGCGACCTTATGGTGGAAGCCTGAAATTAGAGCCAAAATGGAAGCATATGTAAAGAGTTTCTCAAATAAAAAGAAAGGATAGAACCAAAATGAAAAACATGAATAAACAATTGAAATTTGTAAAGAGACCCTTAGGTGAGGCGGATGCTTCAACCTGGTCATTAGAGACTAATCCTATTCCCGAATTACAGGATGGAGAAATTCTGGTGAAACAACATTATGTTTCCCTGGACCCAGCCATGCGGGGCTGGATGAATGATTCCAAATCCTATATAGAGCCAATGGCTATTGGCTCAGTTATGCGCGCAGGTGCTGTAGGGGAAGTGGTAGCAGTCAATAACAATCCCAACTATAAAGTAGGGGATTATGTAGCCGGATTTGGGGGTGTACAGCAATATGCAATTTCGGATGGAAACGATTTGCGTATTATAGAACCTAAACTAGCTCCTCTTCCAACTTATTTAAGCACTCTTGGCATGACAGGGATGACAGCCTATTTTGGCATCCTTGAAGTAGGAAAAATACAAGAAGGTGATATTGTGGTAGTGTCAGGAGCGGCAGGAGCGGTAGGGAGCATCGTGGGTCAAATTGCTAAAATTAAAGGATGCCGGGTTGTCGGCATTGCCGGGGGTAAGGAGAAATGTAAATATATTTTAGAGGAGTTGGGTTTTGACGCTGCTATTGATTATAAGAACGAGAATGTTGTAACCAGGTTGAAGGAAGAATGTCCAAAAGGCCTGGATGTTTATTTTGACAACGTGGGTGGCGAAATTCTTGATATTGCCCTGAGTAAACTGAGAATGCATGCCCGAATAGTGATATGTGGAGCCATATCGCAATACAACAACAAAACTGCCATAAAAGGACCCAGTAATTACCTTTCACTCCTGGTAAACCGAGCCACAATGCAGGGAATGGTAGTATTTGATTATGCAAAACGGTATGGCGAGGCTGCAAGGGCCATGGGTGCGTGGCTGGCAGAGGGAAAATTGAAAAGTAAAGAAGATATATATGAGGGAATTGAGAATTTTCCGCAAACCTATAAAAGGTTGTTTACAGGTGAAAAATTAGGCAAACTGGTGCTAAAAGTAATAGAAGATGAAGGCCATACGATGTAAAGAATTCGGACCGCCATCTTCTTTGGTTTTAGAAGAAATGCCTGGTTTAAAGCCCAAAGCAAAAGAGGTGGTGGTGCAAGTAAAAGCCTGCGGGATTAATTTTCCGGATACGCTCATAATCCAGGGGCTATACCAGTTTAAACCAGAGCTTCCTTTCACACCGGGCAGCGATATTGCCGGGGTCGTAAAAGAGATTGGCGATGAGGTAAAACACCTAGCGGTTGGTGATGAAGTATTCGGATTTGTCTTTAGTGGAGGTTTTGCAGAGGAAGTTATAGTGCCTTCCAATACCTGTTTCCTGAAATCAAAGAAAATGAATTTCCCAATTGCAGCGTCATTTATGGTAGCATATGGGACCTCATATCATGCGCTGAAAGACAGGGCAAAGCTGGCAAAAGGCGAGACATTACTTGTGCTTGGTGCCTCAGGAGGTGTTGGTTTGGCAGCTGTGGAGCTGGGTAAATTAATGGGGGCTAAGGTTATTGCGGCAGCATCCTCTGAAGAAAAATTACAATTATGTAGAGAATATGGCGCTGATCAAACCATTAACTATTCCAAGGTAGATTTGAAGGCGGAAATTAAAAGATTGACTGATAATAATGGGGTAGATGTCATCTACGACCCGGTTGGTGGCGAATATTCAGAGGCAGCATTCAGGGGGATTGCATGGGAGGGGAGATATCTGGTAATAGGATTTGCTTCCGGGACTATACCTAAAATGCCCTTAAACTTGCCTTTACTTAAAACTGCGTCTGTAGTTGGAGTATTTTGGGGCGATTTTGCTATGAGAAAACCGAAAGTGAATATGGAGAATACAAGAACGTTGATGAAATGGTTCGATGAGGGCAGAATAAAACCCCATATCCATAAGACTTATGAATTGAAGGAAACCCCCAGGGCTTTAGAGGAAATAATGAACAGAAAGGTCAGAGGTAAATTGGTACTTGAAGTTTAAGGTTATCAAATATCGAGATATTTTGCTTTAGATTAAAGTTCTGCTTAGTTTAAAGGATAAAATTCCGCATATACGGGGTAAAATTACATAATTAATGAACTATTAGAAATGAGACTAAAAGACAAAATAGCCATAGTTACAGGGGGTGCCCGTGGAATTGGACAGGCCATATCCGAACTCTTTGCAAAAGAAGGAGCGAAAGTAATTATTATGGACCTGCTGCCACAAGGACAGAAGGTAGCTGATGGCATAAATGAGACCGGGGGAAAAGCAGAGTATAATCAGGTTTCCGTAACGGATAAACCTGCAGTAGAAAATCTTTTCAAAAAGGTAAATGAAAAATATGGTAAAATAGATATTCTTATTAATAATGCGGGAATTACGAGAGACAGGACTCTCGAAAAAATGAGCGAGGAAGAATGGGACACTGTTATAGATGTTAATCTGAAAGGGGTATTTATCTGTGCTCAGGCTGTTGTACCTTATATGAAGGCCAATACGTATGGAAGGATTGTAAGTGCTGCCTCAAATGTAGGTTTAAGGGGTAATTTTGGACAGACAAATTATGCGGCTACTAAAGCAGGTGTTATTGCCATGGCAAAAACCTGGACGATGGAATTTGGCAAGTATGGCATAACGGCCAATGCTATAGCACCCGGTTTCACCATGACGGATATGGTAGACAAGATACCGGAAGAACATTTTGCTAAAATCAAAGATAGTATTCCCCTGCGTACTGTAGCACAACCCATAGATATTGCCTATGGCTACCTATACCTGGCTTCAGATGAGGCCCGTTTTGTTTCTGGTATATGCCTTACTATAGATGGTGGAACTTCAAGATAATTAATATGGCCAAATTAGAACTAGAGAATTTTGCGGACTTTCGAGAAATAGAAGGTCAAACTTTGCCTGCGGGAGATTGGCTTACAGTGACTCAGGAAATGATTAATGATTTTGCTAAAGCTACTATGGATTTCCAGTGGATCCATATAGATGTTGAAAAAGCGGAAAAATACTCACCTTTTAAAATGCCGGTGGCTCATGGTTTTATGTCACTTGCGCTATTATCGAAGTTATTAAAAGGTGTACTGCTGGTTAAATCAACTAAAATGGGGGTAAATTATGGGTTAAATAAAGTACGTTTTCCAAGTCCTGTTTTGGTAAATAGCCGCCTCAGGTTGATCTGTACCATACAAAAAATTGAAGATTACGGGAATAAGGGCCTAAAAATTACCTGGAATTGTGTAGTAGAGCTTGAGGGATCCAGAAAACCTGCCTGTGTGGCTGAATTTATTAGTTTAAGTTTCGAGTAATTTTTTTACTTTAACAGTTGAGGAATTATCACCCGATATAGCGAGATTTTATATATAAACCAAGACCAAACCTAAATAAAATAACCAATGACCAGACTTTTTGACCTTCTTTATAACCAACTAAATAACAATCCACTTGAAACCTCTATTAGCGGACGCGATTCAGCAGGTAATTGGAATTCCTATAGCACTGCCGATGTAAAGAATTATGCGGAACAGGCGGCATCCGGTTTGTTAAAATTAGGGTTTAAGCCTGGAGATAAGGTAGCCTTGGTAATCCATAAGAACAGGCCCGAATGGGTAATAATGGATTTTGCGCTGCAATTGGCCGGACTAATAAGTATTCCATTATACCCAACCATTAGTATTAAAGAGTATGAATATATCTTGGATGAAGCAGAAGTAAAAGCCGCATTTTGTGGTGGTCTCGATCTTTACAACAAGCTGTCCCTAGCGGGAAAAAATGTTCCGGGTTTAAAAAATATTTTCACTTTTGACAAAACTGATGGCAGGCCCTATTGGGAAGAAATATTAGACAAGGAAGGACAATCCGAAGTGGAGAAGATGAAGTCAAAAATTACGGCTGATGAACTGGTTACTATTATCTATACCTCAGGAACAACAGGTAATCCAAAAGGGGTAATGCTGACACATAAAAATGTTATGCACGTTATTTTGGAGACTTCAAATTTTTTAAAGGTAGAACCAGGAGAAAAGGTACTCAGTTTTCTACCGCTTTGTCATATTTATGAAAGAGCCGTTTCGTTTGCATGGTTCTTTCTGGGAACTTCCATATATTTTTGTGGAACAGACAACCTGAGCGGACCACAGGGTGATTTGGCATCTGTTCAACCGGTAGGTTTTACAACGGTTCCCAGATTGCTTGAAAAAATATACGAGGCTATTTATAACAAAGGCCTGGCCTTAAAAGGGGTAAAAAAGGCGCTATTCTTTTGGGCGCTGCGCTTAACAGATGATTTTGAACTGGATCAAAAATTGTCTGGAGTAAACAAATTGAGATGGAGATTTGCCGATAGTTTAATTTTCAGTAAATGGCGTGACGCCCTAGGGGGGAATGTGCGTCTGATTATCACGGGTTCAGCTCCTTGCCCTTTGAAGATTATTCGAGTTTTTTGTGCTTCAGGGATTAATATACGGGAGGCATATGGGTTAACAGAAACCTCTCCTACCTTAACTGTTAACGGCACTGAACCGGGAGGAGCAATTATTGGTACTGTAGGCTATGCTATTAACGGTGTAGAATTATATATAGATAAAACATCAGGTGATTATAATGAAGATGAAGGAGAAGTACTTGCAATTGGACCTAATGTAATGTCGGGCTATTACAAAAAACCTGAGATAAATGCTCAGGTATTTAAAGAAATTGATGGTAGAAAATGGTTCTGCACTGGTGATATTGGAAAATTGATTCAGGGTCCGAATGGAAAAGAATTTTTAAAAATAACGGACAGGAAGAAGGAGTTATTGAAAACTTCCGGCGGTAAGTATGTAGCCCCTGCACCTATTGAAAACAGGATTAAAGAAAACTTTGTTATTGATCAGATTATGGTTATCGGGGATAAGCAAAAATTTGTTTCTGCGCTTATTGTTCCGTCAGAGGATGGGTTAAAGAACTGGTGCAAGCATAAAAATATTAAGTGGACTAATTTGGAAGACATGGTAAAACAGGACAGGATTCTTGAAAAATATCAAAAAGTTATAGATAACTACAATCCCGAATTCAGTCATATAGAACAAATAAAGAAATTCCGCATGGTCCCTGCTGTATGGTTACCTATTCACGAAGATGATTCTGAAGCTGAACTTACCCCAACATTAAAGCTCAAAAGACGGGTGATAAGGGAGAAATACAAAAAGGAAATTCAGGAAATATATGCTTGATGCTGCTTCTTGTATTGCTTAAGAATTTATGTGACCATTATGGATTTTGATTCTTTAGCGCCTTTAGGCTGTCCATTTCCTTTCTGAATCTTAGGATCACCAGGGAGTCTAATTGCTGTGAAATGCTATCTTTCATTGCTGCCCAGTTGGCCATATTCATTTTTGAATTATAACGTAGTATCCTGTTGAATTTTGCCACGTTAAACCGGTTGGCTTCCCAAGCTGCAGCCGTACTTTCCTGATGTTTTAGGTCTTGCAGGTATATTCCCACACCAAATCCCAGTATAACAATAACTAAAACAATGGCTAAAATTTTGGTGGATTTTGGCATTTTTTAGGTTTTAAGATCATGATATTAATGAGAATACCATGATGGATTTGGAGTAGAATGGTAAAACAAAGATACAAATTAGACTGATCTGACTGAAGCAGAGCCTACATAAATTTGGATGCTACCATGAATGCCATAAAAATAACAAAAGCACTGCCTAGGGTCAATACCAATTTGATAATTTTGGATTTTCTTTTCATAACCGTAAAATTAGATTTGTTTATCCCAATTACAAAAGATATCCGTTGAAAAATAATAAACTTGGATAAAATGCTCTCAGCTTCTTTTTCTTCTAAAGGATTGAATTCTAACATATTCCCACGATAAAGCTGATATAAAAAATAGAAAAACAACTGCCAGGCCAGTTGTTTTTCTATTTTTTTGTCATTTGCTAAATCTCAAAGAGCTTAGGTTTTTCATGGATTTTACACTTTCCTTTCAAAGTCTATTTTAATCCAACTGAGCCATTTGGCAAATAAATTATACAGAATCGCCTCAACAATGCCCAGTAAAAATCCAGCAGTTCCAAATATGATTGGCATACCCAGGAGTGCTCCAAAGGCTAGTATTGTGCCAAAACTTAATCCAGGTGTTTCTGAAGAAGTGATATACCCGCTACTTACAAGAGTATCTATGATTAGTCCACCAAATGAATATAGAATTCCGAAAATTAATCCAATGAGTACTCCCATAAAAGCTTGAAATTTGGCAAATGAGAATACTGCAATCTTTTTTAACTTTTTCATTATTTATTTTTATTCAAATTACTAACAACGATTTATTGTAAGTGTCTAGAACAGACAAATAAGGGCATATTTTCCACTGACTTTATTTTACTAATTTCTTAACTAATTCTCTTGATATTGCGGTGTCATATATAATTTTAAGCTCGCTAATCATATTTGACGAATCGAACTCCAAAATATCAACGACATCAAATTCTACTTTTTTGTTATTTTTAAGTGTCCATTTATAATTAAAGTAAAGTGCCAATTTATTTGAATTATTTTCCTCGAAAATTCCCTTCAGAAGCAGTTCAGAGTTTGTTGTATCACTATTCAATTGCCGATAAAATTCAGCTGCTTTCATAATTCCGTAAATGGGCGATTTAACAACACCTTTTTTATTAAATAATTTTATTATTTGTTCAATATCACCTTTCTCAAGGTAATCCAAATATTTAATGGCCACTTCTTTATTTGTTATCATAAACTATTAGGTTTATTTTATTGCCAGCTTACAACGACCCATATATAGTAAGCGCTTTTAGTATTTTAATTGCTTCTAAAATAGTGAATTTGTAACCGTGTTTCAAATAGCATTGATAGGAGTGTACATTATCGGTAATATGCGTTTTTGAATTCTGCCGGGACCTATTCAAATGAACCACATTTTCACGTACTAATCACGTATAAGAATTTAGCATAGGTCATAGTTAATTTCTATTAGAAACCCATTAAAATAATTAAACATTTTGGTACTTTTACTATTACAAGAAAAGGAAATAAAAAATCGATCATATTATGGATAATAACAAAAGTCAAACTACATCAACTAATGTCACGAACTATGATGTTAACGGGGAAAGCAAATGTCCGTTTTTGAACGGAGAATTGCATCAAGCTGCTGGTGGCGGTACAACAAACCGCGACTGGTGGCCCAATCAGTTGAATCTGAACATCCTCCGTCAGCACTCCTCCTTATCTGACCCTATGGGTAATGATTTTAACTATGCAGAAGAGTTCAAAACTCTTGATTTAGAAGGAGTTAAAAAAGACCTTTATACTTTAATGACCGATAGCCAAGATTGGTGGCCCGCAGACTATGGCCACTATGGACCATTCTTCATCAGGATGGCATGGCATGTTGCGGGCACATACCGCATCGCGGATGGCCGTGGTGGTGGTGGTACTGGCGCCCAACGCTTTGCTCCGCTAAACAGCTGGCCAGACAATGCCAACTTGGATAAGGCAAGACTACTTCTTTGGCCCATAAAACAGAAATATGGAAGGAAACTATCATGGGCCGATTTGTTGATTTTGGCCGGAAACTGTGCTCACGAATCTATGGGCTTAAAGATGTTCGGTTTTGGTGGTGGTCGCGAAGACATTTGGCAAACCGAAGAAGATATATACTGGGGTTCTGAAGCAGAATGGCTGGGAAACAAGAAAAGGTATGATGAAGGAGGGGAATTGGAAAACCCCTTAGGTGCTGCACATATGGGATTGATCTACGTTAACCCGGAAGGCCCGAACGCTAATCCGGATCCTGTGGCTGCTGCCCATGACATCCGTGAGACCTTCGGTCGTATGGCGATGAACGATTATGAAACCGTTGCACTTATTGCAGGCGGTCACACCTTTGGTAAAACCCATGGTGCAGCCAGTGATGAAGAGTATGTTGAGGCGGAACCAGCAGGTGCCGGGATCGAAATGCAAGGTCTTGGATGGAAGAATAACTTTGGTACCGGAAAAGGATCTGACACCATTACTAGTGGTTTGGAAGGTGCCTGGACCGACACACCTACAAAATGGAGTAATAAGTTTTTTGAAAACTTGTTTAGTTACGAATGGGAGTTAACCAAAAGCCCTGCCGGCGCACATCAATGGAAACCAAAAGACAATGCAGGTGCAGCTACGATACCTGATGCGCATGACCCAGCAAAGAAACATTCTCCATTTATGTTGACAACTGACCTTTCTTTGCGCATGGATCCCGATTACGAGAAAATCTCCAGACATTTTTATGAAAATCCCGATGAATTTGCCGATGCTTATTCGCAAGCCTGGTTTAAACTAACGCACCGTGACATGGGACCGATTCAGCGTTATTTGGGCCCAGAAGTACCTCAGGAAGAATTAATTTGGCAAGATCCCATTCCAGCCACAGATTACGAATTGATCAACGATAAAGATGCTGCCGACTTAAAGGCGAATATTGTCGGGTCAGGATTATCAATTTCTGAATTGGTCTCCACAGCCTGGGCATCCGCTTCTACCTTCCGTGGATCGGACAATCGTGGTGGCGCCAATGGTGCACGTATCAGATTGGCACCTCAGAAAGGGTGGAAAGTAAATAATCCTAAGCAATTGGAGAAAGTTTTGGATACCCTTGGACGTATTCAAAAAGAGTTCAACAATGCTCAATCTGGAAATAAAAAAGTGTCCATCGCCGACCTGATTGTTTTAGGTGGATGCGCAGCTGTAGAAAGTGCTGCCAAAAATGCTGGCCAGGATGTAACCGTACCATTTACTGCAGGTCGTAACGATGCATCAGAAGCGCAAACCGATGCTGAATCGTTTGAAGCTCTTGAGCCGATGGCAGACGGTTTCCGTAATTACGTAAAGGACAAATTCTCAGTAAGTGCCGAAGAACTTTTAGTGGATAAAGCACAGTTGATGACTTTGACTGCACCAGAGATGACAGTGCTCATAGGCGGTATGCGTGTATTGAATGCTAACTATGATCAATCTAAACATGGTGTTTTTACCAGTAAGCCAGAATCACTGTCCAACGATTTCTTTGTAAACCTGCTCGATTTAGGTACGATTTGGAAGGCAACTTCAGAGTCCGATGACGTTTTTGAAGGTCGTGATCGTTCGACAGGCGAAGTCAAGTGGACGGGCACCCGTGCTGACCTTATCTTTGGTTCGAACTCAGAGCTGCGTGCACTTGCTGAAGTCTATGGATGTATGGACTCAAAAAAGAAGTTCGTACAGGATTTTGTAGCTGCTTGGGATAAGGTAATGAACCTTGATCGCTTCGATTTGGCTTAATCACAGTTCAATCTGGTAGAATACTAATAATTGTTAAAAAGTGGTCTGGGAACGGACCACTTTTTAATTGAATCACAAAAACCTTTGGTTTTTGCATTATGTGACCTCGACAGGGTTGGCTCAATGCTTTCGCCCTTCCTGATAAAGCTCCGTTTTGAAAATAGAAAGTCCTTGGCTTTGCCATTTTTTTCATTTTAATATTCTTGCAAAACTCTTCGGTTTTTGACGTTTCTTAAAACGAAAAAGTCCATTACTTGCGTAATGGACTTTCTGCTTTAAGTGACCTCGACAGGATTTGCAGTCGCAGTTCCCTTTAACTCCATGCTGAGAATTAAAAAAAGAAATGCTGTGCATTAAACAAT
>Ga0209456_10000140_pt1 | contig 39107 bp, 35 predicted proteins | sample COG_11_FD_184755 | JGI IMG/M metagenome (GOLD analysis project Ga0209456, IMG submission 184755) | Pelagic marine sediment microbial communities from the LTER site Helgoland, North Sea, for post-phytoplankton bloom and carbon turnover... | ecosystem: Environmental > Aquatic > Marine > Neritic...
CTCGGGATGGGCAGCACAGGGAGTGGGGGGCGAGCCCCCGCGTGGTTCGACGTACAGAGCCAGGCGAGCGGGTACCCCGCGACCGAGCACGCCCGTCCCTAGCCGTTCTCCGGTTGCAGGGTTGACTGCCAGTGCCAGCGTCGGTGCCAGCGTCGGTGCCAGCGTCGGTGCCGGTGTCCGTGCCAGCGTCAGCGCGGGCTCACAGCCACTTCTGGATATGCATTCCCAGCGCCGCTGGCCTCAGCGGGCTTCGGTCTCTTGGCCGGACTCTGAACCGCAGCTCATGGCCGCCACTCGCGTTCACGGTGAAGGCACCTTTCCAAGTGCTTCGTTCCTCGGTGTCCTCTGTTTCGAAGGCGACCACGATTCTCGAGGAGAGGTCCTGCAGGCGGCTGCCGAAGGTCACCACGGCCTCGACGTCCAGCTCCCTCGCATCGAGGCCTGGGTGATGCAGAGAAAGCTCGGTGGTGACGGTCGTGCCGACGATTAGCTCGTCGCCGCTCAAGCCGCCGAAGCGGACGCTTTCCATTGCAATTTCGTTCCAATGAGCGCGGATCGCGTCCGCCAGGTCTGCCAGTGCGAACAGCGGTCGGTAGTTCGAGTCGCGCAGGGCGACCGCATCTTGCATTGCCGGCTCGTAGAAGTTGTCGGCGTAGTCGGTGACCATGCGGCGAGCGGAGAACTTCGGAATGATGCTCGACATACTGGCCTTCATCCGGTCGACCCAGGCCACTGGGATCCCGTCGGCGTTGCGATCGCGGTAAGTTGGCAAAATCTCGCCCTCGAGCAACGCCATCGTCACCGCGCGGTCATAGGCGCTCGGGTCGTGGATCGAGGTGGCCGGCAGGTCGATGATCCAGCCGTTGTCCTCTTCGTATCCTTCGAGCCACCAGCCGTCATCGACACTCAGATTCAAGCACCCATTCATGGCGGCTTTCATGCCCGAAGTGCCGCTTGCTTCGAGTGGCCGGGTAGGTGTGTTGAGCCAGACGTCGCATCCAGCCACCATTCGGCGGGCCGAATCGATCGCATAGTCCTCCATGAAGATCACGCGTCCCGCGAGGTCGGGGTGTTTGGTGGCCTGGTAGACCCGTTGCAGCAGCGCCTGACCGTGGCCGTCCGCCGGATGTGCCTTGCCGGCATAGATGATCGTCGCACCCGGGTTCCCGGAGAGCAGTTTCGCGAGCCGTTTGGGTTCACTCAGGAGCAAGTCGGCGCGTTTGTATGGCGCGAACCGTCGCGCGAAGCCGATGAACATGCGATCTTCGTCGAGCCTGGCGAGGATGTCACGGAGCAAGGACAGGTCTTCGCGCCGTCGGGTCCAGGTCTCGGTGAGGTGTTCCTTGAGCCAGTCGATGTAGTCCGCGCGTAGCTCTCGATGAATCGCCCAGATCTCGGCTGGGTCGTGCTCACGCATCCATTCCCAGCAATAGGGGTCCTCGATCTGATCTCGCCAGTCGTGTCCCATTTGCCGTTCCATCAGGCGTTGCCAGCGTGGCGCGAGCCAGCTCGAAACGTGCACGCCGTTTGTGATGCTCGTGCAGGGCACGTCGTTGGGATTTTCGAACTCCGGATAAAACTGCAGAAACATGTCCCGCGCGACTTCACCGTGCTTGGCGCTAACGCCGTTGATACGTCCTGAGTTTCTCACCGCGAGCGCGGTCGTTCCGAACTTGTTCTGTGCGGTATCCGGCGTGTGGCCCATCGCCATCAAGCGCGGCCAATCCATGCGGAGCACGTGCTCGAAGCGTGCCAAGTATGGGCGCACCGTCTCCTCGGGGAACTGATCATGGCCTGCCGGCACTGGCGTATGCGTGGTGAAAACAGTCGTGTTTCGGATGTACTCGAACGCTTCCTGCGACCGGAGGCCGTGCCTTCGAATCAGATGGGCGGCCCTCGCGATGAGTAGGAAGGCGCTGTGCCCTTCGTTCATGTGGAACACGTCGGGGTCGATATCGAGCTCGGTCAGTAGTTGATAGCCGCCAAGACCTAGGATCATCTCCTGCCGGAGACGATGGGTACTGTCTCCGCCGTACAAGCGATTGGTGATCGTGCGGTCTTCGGGGCGGTTTTCCGGCACGTTGGTGTCGAGCAAAAACAGTGGCACTCTGCCGACATTCAATTGCCATGCTTGCACCTGCACGGGGCCGGTTGGAAGCGGCACCGTGACCCGGAGCGGCGCATACTGCCCGACCATGACCTGCTCGAACGGCGGGTTTTCGAAGTCGTTCGAATCGCCGAGATCTTCTTGGCGGCCTTCGCGATCGATGATCTGATGGAAGTAGCCGTCGTGGTGGGCGAGGCCGACCCCGCAGAGCGGCAGGTTCAGATCGCTTGCTGCCTTGAGATGATCACCTGCGAGGATTCCCAATCCACCCGAGTAAAGCTTCAGGAAGCCGGCCAGGCCGAACTCCATGCAGAAATAGGCAATGCGCGGCTCTTGCGACACCGTCGACTCGGTCATCTCCTGATAGAGCCGCACGACGTCCGCGACGTACTCCTCGTCGATCGCCAGAGCCATGAGCCGGCCGGGCTTCACCTGGTCGAGGAGGGCGTGTGGGTTCTCTTCGACCTTGAACCAGAGTGCCGGGTCGATTCGCTTGAACAGCGCGGCGACGTCGGGGTGCCAGCGCCACCAGAGGTTGGCCGCGATATCTTTCAGAGGCTTCAGCTCTTCGGGCAGGGCATTGGCCACGAGGAAGGACCGCGTGTACGGAGCCGCCTCTTCGCCTTCCTTCACGGGAGGCTTCACGAAAAGCCCGAAAACCCCGGAGGTGTCGGATGATGGGGCGGGCATCGCCGTCACGCTCAAGCGCTCCATCGGCAGCTCTTTGCGCCGTGCGGCGCCCGCTGCGAGGGCGCGGTGGTGTGCGTCTTCGTAGTGCTCCATGAAGTTGGACCAATCCGTCAGGGCGGCGGTTCGTAAACACGCTTGACTCAGGGCAGTGCGTTCATCCGCCGGAATGTCGATGAACTCGAGCAGAGCGGCCCTCAGCGAATCGGTTACCTCTTCGGTTGGCACGCCTTCGCGCTTAAGCACTTTCACGCCGGTGCGATTTCCATCGCCTTGTGCCGCAACCCAGCGGCCAAACCCAGCGCGATCCGTCGTGATCGCTGGAACCCCGAATGCAACCGCTTCAAGCGGCGTGTATCCCCAGGGCTCGTAGAACGATGGGAAGACGCCGAGGTCGGCTCCCGGAAGCAAGTCCCAGTACCTATGACGGATGAACGGGTCGGTTCCATCCAGATAGATCGGCACGTGAATCACGTGCACGGGTGCGCCCGGTTCGTTCTCGCACCCAAGCGCGTTCAACTGATTCGTGATCGGATCGTTGGCCTCGTCGACGAGATCGTGCGTGCACCGCAATGGAGCGCCGGCTGAGGCGCCGTGCGCTCGATCCCAAAGCTGACGTTTCGGCTCCGCGTGTCCGGCTGGTAGCATCGCGTAGACGAGCACGCGCTTACCGTCGCGCGACTCGAGCTCTTTGGCGAGACTGGTCGCGGCGTCGAGGTACACGTCCACACCTTTGTTGACGTATTCGTAGCGGCCGGCAAGCGCGAAGATCAGCGTGTTTTGGCGATCGTAGTGATCGCCCGTGGTGAGCTCGGCGAGCTTGAAGAGCTCCTCGCGAGCACGCTCCCGCTGATCGGGTTCCACCGACCTGGCGCCAAAGCCATTCGGTAGGATGACGTCCGGCTTCCTCCCGAGGAGATGCTCGCATTCGAGAGAGGTGATCTCACTGACCGTGGTGAAGACATCCGCTTCACGGGCGGCCACCGTTTCCATCGAGTGCTTCGACGAAACGTTCAGCTCCTTGGCCGCGACCTCGGGGTCGATGCCCGGAAGCGACTCGTAGAAGTTTGGGTCCACACGCCGTCCGGCGAGCGAGCGGCCGAGCATCGTGGCGTGCGTCGTAAACACCGTCCCGATTTCGGGAGCGGCGGTTTGAAGGTGCAGGATCGCGCCAGCCGACATCCATTCGTGCGCCTGGACCATGGCGCTCTGCCGGGCTGGCAGCAGGAAGCGATCGCGAATGTGCTCGATGATCATGCCGGCGCCGTGCGCAAACAGCACCGGGTCGTAGTAGTCCCAAGCTCCGAACAGGGAATCGAGCCCGTAATCCTCCCAGTATCGGCCGAGGATCTCGTCCTTGCGTTCGTACAAGCGGGATTGGTTGATCAGCATGCAGCGCGGCTCTCCAGGCACCAGCCAGCGCCCCATCACCACGCCGACTTCGTGGTCTTCAAGCGAGTCGGCGAGCTCCCGATCCCAAATGTCGGGTCGAAACTCCGGTGCAACTCCTTCGCTCCTTGGAACGTCCGGCCCGATCGCGATGTACCCATCTTCTCCGTGGCGTTGCTGCACGTCTGGGACACGGCTCGCCAGGACCGTGTGGATACCGCCGACCATGTTGCAGACCTCCCAGGAGATCTCGAAGAAGACCGCCTTGCTCATAGTCGAATCTGCTTCTCCGCCGGGGCTAGCACCGAGAGGTTCAAGTCCTTCATCACATTCATATAATGAATGAACGCGTCGTAGGGCCCCTCGTAAGGACTGAAATAGTCGTGCACCTCAGCATCGGAAGCGGATTTCGTAGCCATGTAGTAGAAATGGTCAGACGTCTGCAAGCGCCGCCAAAGCGCTAGAAGGTGAGAATTATTGCGTTTCCGGATCGCGCTGCCCAGCGAGTAGATCTCGGCCAGCGCGCGGTGCTGCATGGCGTTGCCTTGCCACGCACTGATGTCCCGCGCCTCGTCGGCCCAGGACACGGTTCGGTGAAATCTAAGCTCTCCGAGCGCCGGGTAGCGGTCGATCACCTGGCTCGGCGTGAGGATGTCCCAGTGCGGATGCGTGAAGAGGACGTCCGGCAAGTGCTCGAGGAAGTCGAAAATCCCGGTTTCCCTCCACTGGTGCTCACCGAACGTCTCGTAGTCCATGAACAGATTGATCACGTCGCCAGCGCCGCTGTGTCCATGGACCCAGCCCGCAAACTTGTCGGCGGTTAGGGGGTACTCCTTCCAGGCCCGGTTCGAGAAGCGAAACGCGATGTCGTCTGAGAGCTTGTAGTTCTTGGCGAGAAGCTTCGTGTCACGCCCCGCCACGCGGTAGACGAAGTTGGGACTCCGCCAATCGAGGATGTCGTCTGCGCCTTCGATGATTATCGCCTCGAACCCGAGGTCCGAGATGAATTGCCCGATCTCGTCGTTGTAGATGAGCTCCGTATTTCGGAAGACGCGCGGTGTCTGCCCGAACTCCCTCTTGATGAGCCTCATTTCCATCTCGATTTGCTCGCGGTACTCCTCCTTGTCGTAGAGGGCAGCCAGGCTGTGATAGTACGTCTCTGCAACGAACTCGACGGCGCCGGTCTTGGCGAGCCGAATGAAGCTGTCGAGCACCTCGGGCGCGTAGTGCTTCATCTGTTCAACCAGCACGCCCGTCACCGCATAAGAGATTCGAAAGCGCCCGTCGGTGCGTTCGATGAGGCGCAGCATCGACTCGTTGGCCGGCAAGTAGCACTTGTTGGCAACCTTGCGCAGAACCTCGGCGTTGAGCTTCTCGTCGAAGTAATTGTGATCGCGACCGACCTGAAGTGCGCCATAGGGCTTCAGGCGATACGGCTGGTGTACCTCAAAATAAAAACAGACCGACGGCATGACTCACCTCAACCACGTAGGACCGACTCGTAAACGGGAATGAGCGTTTCTGCGGCGGCATCCCAATGGATGTGCCTGATTTCTTCGCGGGCGCGCTCGACGATCACCCGCCTGAGCTCGGGCAGCTCCAAGAGCGCGACGATTTGGCTTGCGATTTTGTCGACGTCCCAGAAGTCGACCTTGAGCGCGTTGCGAAGCACCTCGGACACGCCGGATTGCTTCGAGACGATGACTGGGCGGTCATAGCTCATCGCTTCGAGCGGCGCGATGCCAAACGGTTCGGAGACCGACGGCATGACGTATACATCGGCGGTCGAGAACGTCCGTTCGAGCTCCGCGCCACGAACGAAACCAGGGAAACGGAACGACTTGGTGATGCCGAGCTCTTCTACCAGGGCCTTCATCCGTGGCAGCATGTCGCCCGAGCCCGCCATGACGAACACTGCATCGGGGATTTGCTCGAGGACCCGCGCCGCGGCCTGAACGAAATACTCTGGTCCTTTTTGGAAGGTGACACGGCCGAGGAAAAGCACGACGGGCCCGGTGGAACTGCGCTGCTCCGTATATGCTTCGACGGTCTCGCGCGCGTACACGCCGTTGTGCACGACCGAAATTTTGTCTAGCGAGGTGCCGTGGACGCGGTTGATGAGGCCGCGTGTGTAGTAGCTGACGGCGATAACGCGCGTGGCGGCTTCCAGCCCTTGATGCTCGACCGAAACGATATCTCGATCCGCACCGTGGCCGGCACGGTCGTACTCGAGGCTGTGAACGTGGACCAGCAGCGGCGCTCCTGCGCGGCGGGCAATTTCGATCCCCGCGGGGAAAGTCATCCAGTCGTGCGCGTGCACAAGGTCGTACTTCCGTCCGTCAACTCGGCGGGTGGCTGACATCGCGTATCGGGCGACTTCGGAAAAGAGGTCGTCGCCGTAGTGCGCTCCGGCCGACGCCTGCTCGGCAAACGAAAAGTCTTCCCCGGGAATGTGGACGTGTTCGAGATGGGTGATTTCACTGGGCGGACCGGGCAGCGGATACGCGATCTTCGACGCCAGGATCTGGGGAATGGCGCTTTCATGGAGGGCGCCGGACATGATCAGCTCCCGGTACGTCTTCTGGTCCAGATACGGTTTCAGCATTGCCGGCACGCGGATCATTCGCACTCCAGGCTCGCCCATCTGCGCTGCTTCGATCTGAGCTGCCTCTGCCGCGGCGGTGAATATGGAGTCCGTCGCAAGCGCCGGCTCCGCTGTGATCAACTCTGTGAGAGGGTCGGGCGCCTGTTGGGGGACCTGACTTGGAGCCTGAACCGGGCGCTCCGGAATCGACTCCGCCGAGGCCGCTCCAAGCAGATGCATGTGCGGAGCGTCCTCCTCGCCGTACAGCCTGGGCACGAGGAAATCGATTTCGATGCCACGGCTCGAAAGCGAAGTCGTCAGCCCTTCGCACGCCGTTCCTAGGCCGCCGCTTATGTGGGGAGGATACTCCCAGCCGAGCATCAGTACTCTCATGGGCCCGCCATCTTAGCGACTCTGAGCACCTCGGCCACGCTCCAAGCTTGCGCAGGCGCGCCCCCTGGCCGATGTGGGGCGTCCCCATCGAAGACTTCACCGATTTGTCCGATGCAGCCCTCGGTTCGGAGGTGAGCGCAAAGCGAGGCGAGCACCGGCATCATTTCCTCGGTTGCGGCCCTGGGGCCTTCGATGGCTTCGACCGCATCGGCGTAGAGCCCGAGAAGCCATGGCCAGACCGTTCCCTGATGGTAGGCTCGGTCTCGCTCGGCCTGCCCACCGCGGTAAAATGGCTGATAGCTCGGGTCGTCAGGCGAGAGCGTGCGCAAGCCAACCGGAGTGAGGAGCTTGTCGCGCACCGCTGCAAGAGCCTGCTTTTTACGGGCTTTGTCGATCGGCACGCCCGGTAGCACGAGTGCCCAAAGCTGATTGGGGCGCAGCTGCCCGTCACGGTGGTCTCCGTTGTGTGTGTCGGTCAAGAAGCCCTGATCTTGAAGCCAGAACTTTTCCTCGAAGTGATCGGAAAGTTTCTTCGCGGTTTCGCTCCACTTTTCGACGAACTCCGGGCGAAGCTTCTTCGCCCAGCGGAGGGCGTTCGTGAGTCCCGACAGCCATAGGGCATTGAGGTCGATGGCATAGCCCTGACGGGGCGTGACCGGCCAGCCGTCCACCAGCGCGTCCATCCAAGTGAGCGCCCAAGGCCCGTGATCGACGAACAGGAACCCTTGTGCGTCGACGTGGACGCGCGGGTCTGCGCCTTCGCCGATCCGGTCGATCAGGTCGAGGCAGGTCTCTTGTAAGGCTGTGATGCGGCGGCTCCGCGTGCGCTTGGACGTGAGCGCTGTCGCTCGGATGAACAGAAGCGAGGCGTCGATCGATTCCGCGTTTGATGGCACATCACCGCTCTGCGGAATGTTGGGTACCAGCCCGTTTTCGAGGCGATCCGCCAATGATTCGAGGATCGCGAGTGCCTTGTCGACTTGATTCCGCGCCAAGCAGAGGCCGGGTAGGGCGATCAATGAATCCCGCCCCCATTCGCCGAACCAGGGATAGCCGGCGATGATGCCCGTGCGCTTGCCCGTGAGCTCGACCAGGTACGCCTCGGCCGCGTCGTCGAGCTCCTGGACGAAAGAGCGGCGTGACCCGAGCACCGAGCTGAGCACCTGGGGCTCGTGGCTGGCTGCCGGTGTCGTTCCGATTCGTATGCAGAAGGCGCAATCTTGCTCGAGGCTGAGGCGAAACTCGCCTGGCGTGAAGAGGTCTTCCGCGTCGTCGTAGCCGCGTTCGCGTTCCCATTCGTAGTGAACACCTTCGTACCAGTGGCCGTCCGCTCGGAACGTGCCCGGCGCCCCATGCAGGCTTGCGATCAACGCCGGGACGTCCTTGTAGGGGTGCATGGCCACCCGGAGCGATTCGCCATCCTCGACGTCGAGCTCCCCGTTCATGAACGGATTGGCGAAGGTCAGTTTATGGATCGGACGGCAGCGGATCAGTGGACGAAGCCTCAGATCCACCGGCTCGGTCAGCCCTTGGATCGAGTATCGGATCCAGACCGCGTCGGCCCCGTCTTCGAGCCAAAGCTCACGAGTGACTGTGAGTCCGGCAAACGCATAGGTCCAACGGGGCAGCGGCTCGAAGCGGTTGAGGTAGTCGACGCCGTTTGGCTCGACCGCGTTGCCCCAGTTGTAGCTGTGCAACGCGACCTTTTCTTCGCCGACCGTGAACCACTCCTCGAGCTCGGCGACCATGTTGAGTGGCTCGCCAATACCCGGCTCGCGGACGGTGAGAAGGCTGTGATACTTACGGCGGGGGCAACGATCGATCGTCCCCATCGCGAAGGACCCGCCTGCATTGATCGCAAGCCACTCCGCGTCAGGCGTAGTGGCGGCGGCCACCCCGACATCGCTGTCGTCTTCGCGTCCCGGTGCCTTGGTGAGCAGACGCAGCCCCGACGCACTGTCGGAGCGAGATGGAAACCAACTCGGCAAATTCACAGCAAACTCCCCTTAGCCCAAATCGGCGTTCGGTCGAAGGCACCTCCATAGCAGGAGCTGTGCCAAAGCTCGACCCGATCTGCGTCCTCTTTCCGTCACAACTCGTCAACATTTGCCCTAGACCCGGCGCAACTTCTGCGTGGGTGGGCTGCCATTGCGCAACCCGTGCGCCCGGACTCTAGGCCCGGGTCTCGTGCCAAGTCCGCTCCAGGGCCTCCTGATCGTCAGGGTGGGCGATGGAGATGAGTAGTTGAGCCCGCTCGTTCAGTGTCTTGCCGTAGAGGTCGACCGCGCCGTTTTCGGTGACGATGAACTGAACGTGTGCCCGGGTCGTCACGACACCGGCGCCGGGCTGGAGCGTTGGCACGATTCGAGGGGCACCTTTTCGGGTGCGGCTCGTCAGCGCGATGATCGGCTTGCCTCGCTCCGAGGTCATCGCGCCTCGAATGAAGTCCATCTGGCCGCCGACGCCCGAGATCACCCGATGGCCGATGGAGTCGGCGCACACCTGCCCCGTGAGGTCGATTTCGACTGCGGAGTTGATAGCGGTTACCTTGGGGTTCCGATTGATGACCGAAACCCGATTGACGTAGCCGATGTCGTACTGCGTGATGGTCGGATTGTCGTCCATGTAGTCGTACGCCCGGCGCGTTCCAACGACAAAACCCGAAACCGTCCGGCCCGGGTGCACCACCTTCTGGCTGTTGTCGACCGCACCGCATTCCAGCAGAGGCAGCAATCCGTCAGACCACATCTCGGTGTGAACCCCCAGATGGCGATGACTCTTGAGGGACGCCAGGACGGCGTCAGGGACGGCCCCGATGCCCATCTGAAGCGTGGCCCCGTCCTCCACGAGCTCCGCCGCATGGTGACCAATCGCTTGCTCTTCGTCGCTTGGTGACGTAGCGGGAAATTCGGGTAGGGGCTCGTCATGCTCGACCAGCCAATCGAGTTGGTCGATGTGCACGAAGCCGTCGCCATGTACCCTTGGCATGTGGCGGTTGACCTGCGCGATGACGATCTTGGCGGAGTCGACTGCCGCCCTGGCCACGTCTACGGAAACGCCGAGGCTGCAGTAGCCCCGCCTATCGGGTGGCGATACCTGAACCAGAGCGGCGTCGAGCGCCCGGCGTCCCGAACGGAACAACTGTGGGATCTCGGAAAGAAAGCACGGCAGGTAGTCGACGCGATCGCCGTCAAGCTGATGGCGCATGTTGTGACCGACGAATAGATTCGCTACCCGAAACGAGCGCGCATACTCCGGCTTTGCGTAGGCTGCGTCGCCAGAGGTGTGCAGGTGGATCAGCTCGACGTCGCGCAGCCGGCTCGCCTCTTGGACGAGAGCGTCTATGAGCGCCGTGGGAGTGGCAGCACCCCCGTGCACGAACACACGTTGATTCGAATTGACGTGGTTGACCGCTTGGTCGGCCGTGCAGAGCTTTGACATCTCGCTTTGACTACTCCGGGTCGTTCCCGGGTTTGGGTTCGGGGTCAGGTTCCGGCTCGGGTTCCGCCGGGCCGGGCGCCGGCTGACGACGTTCGAGGTCGACTTCGAGGACCGGCGGCGGGGTGGGTAGGCTGAGCGGTCCTGATGTTCGGTCGACGTTGCCTTCGGGGGGATCCACCTTTGCGCCGGGTTGGTACTCCTCGGCTTGCTGCATCTCGGTGCCCTGACCGCCTCGCACCCGGCCGCCCGCGCACGCGGTGGCAACGGCTGCAAAGAAGCTCGTGATGAGCAATACCCGGCTTAGGTAGCTCACGGCGAATCCCCTTGGCGTTCCTTGGGCCCGAGCCCCGGTATGGCGTCGACCAAGCTGTGGCACTGGCTACAAGCAGACAAGAGGTGCCCAAAGATCTCGGCTTGCCCTCGCGTGGTCGGCTTGCCCTCCAGCGGCTCGCCAGGCTTTGGCACGTACTCATCTTCTCGGGCCTTGCCCTCGACGGCAGCCGCGAACGCCAGGTCGTGAACCTCGTACGCGAGGCGGGTCGTGCCAGGAGGGCTTTCGCTGTTGGGGTCTTGCGCCCCATGGAGCGGCGCCTCGGCCAGATTGCCGGCCGCGGCTTGAAACTCCACCGTCGAGTCGGCCAGCAAAGCCTCCCACATCCGTTCAATCGCCCAAGAATGCCGCTTCATGTGCATCTTCAGGTCTTGTCCTTCGGGCGCGGGGTCGAGCTTGATCGGCGGGCCTCGGTCGAGCGCATGGTGGCACTGCCCACAGGCGTTCGAGAGCCGCGCGAACGCCATGCAGGCCTCTTCGAGGTCAGTGGCCTCCCGTACCTGGATGGCGAGCTCCCGAGTGATGCGGGCGTACTCCTTCCCCTCCTTCGGAAAGGGAACGTGCTCCATGAAGAACGCAAGCTTGCGCATCGACTGCTGCGCCACGGGGAGGTCGCCACGGATCAGGGCGTCTCGAGCCACGATCGAGAGTGCGTCGTGCTCCTTCATGACTTCCTCGAAGCCGTCCGGCGTCATTGGCTCGTCAGGCGTGCGCTTTGGCTCGCAGTCGCAACCGCTCCCCAGCGCAATCGTGAACCCCAGTGCAATGACCCGCCCGACCATGACGCCCCTATCATGCGCTCTCCGAGCGCTCGTTCAAGACGCTCTGATTTCAGCCGTCGTCGTGGGTGAGAAGCAGGGGCACCTTGCTGTCATGGAGGAGCCGCCTGGCGACACTGCCGATGAGGAGCCGCTCGATGCCGCTCTTGCCCGTTGTGCCAGCGCATATCAGCGTGGCGCCGACGTCGTCGGCAACTCTCAGAAGCCCTTCGGCAGGGTCACCGGTGACCAGGTGGGTCTGAACGTTTTGCGCGTCGATCGAAAAGAGCTCTTTCGCCTCGGTGTCGAGCATCTCTTCGAGGCCAAGATGGAGCGCCTCGCGACGCTTTTCGGCAGCCTCCCCGACCACAGCGCCCCGATCCGTGTATTCACCCCAGACGTCCAGGTAGCTATGAACCATGTGAAGCGGCCCGTGGAAGACCCCGTGGAGTGCGCGAGCCACCTCGGCGGCGCGCTTGGACGGACCCGAAAAGTCGTAGGCCATCACGATCGAGCTGGGCATCTTGCCGCCCTCGGGTGGAATGATGATGATCGGCGTGTGAACGGTCTTGATGACGCGCTCCGTCACGCTACCGTACATCAGCTTCGAGACCCCGGTGCGGCCGTGCGTGCCGACGATGACCAAGTCTACATCGTGTTCCTTGGCATAGTCGCGGATCACTTCATGGACCGTTCCTTCGCGAATCACCGTGAAGTGGTCCACGCCGGCGGCTGCGATGCCCTTGGCCTGCTCGTCGAGGGCGTCCTGAGCATCGTTGAGGATGCGCGTGACCGCCTCGGGACCCGGGCTGTAGGACAAGTCCATCAACAAGTAAGTCGGGATCACTGGCGTGTGTAGAAGGTGGAGCTTGGCCGAGCACTGCTTGGCGAGCTCGGTCGCGTAGCTCACCGCATGTTGAGCATTTTCCGAGAAATCCGTCGGTACTAGGATCTGCTTGATCTGCATGTGGAGTTTTCCGTCCTCTCGATACGGGGCTGGCTAGCCGCCGAATGTGTCGCTGGGAATCAGGTTGTCGTTTAGGAGCTTCTCGTTCACGTACTCGCGCTCCTCTTCTTCGATGTCGATGCGCAGCATCTCGGCGAGCCTGGTCACGCTCTTGGTGAGATCGTCGGTCGAGCTGGCTTCCCGAATCGCGTCCACGAGGCGGTCCAGCTCTTGGCGCTGCTCAGCGTGTTCGGCGTGCAGGTGGCGGACTCGCTCCGGGCCGAAGCCATCGGCCTCGTTGATCGCGGGCACCATGTAGGCCTCTTCGAAGTTCATGTGGAGCTCGAGGATGCCCCGGAGGGCATAAGCGGCGCGCTTGACCTGTGCGGCATCCACGCTTCCCTCGCCAAGCTTGGCGACCCCCGCTTCGAGCTCCGACAGCATCTGCTCGATTTCCCGGTGCTGGCTGAGCACCTTTCGACGAACCTCGGAGGGCATCAACGCTTCTTCGTTCATCTTGTCCTCCCGTAGGGCATCCGTGACTCGATGTTCTGCAAGGACCGCGCCAACGGTTTAGCAGCATTTCTCTTCGGCCGACACGCAAGTTCTGCGTCGAGTCGGAAACTTTCGCAGAACCTGCGCCATTTTCGCTATGCTTTCCTTTCAAAAAGCCGTGTCCATCGCCTGGCACGAAGCTTGATAGTGACGGGGGCAACCATGGACCAACCACAGACAATTCTCGTCGGTACCGACTTCTCCGACATCTCGGACGAGGCGCTGCGGGCCGCGGCCCTCTACGCCAAGACTTTCAACTCGCGCGTGTTGGTCACGCACGTGTTCGACCCGACCCCCAACGTCCCTCCGGTGGTCTGGTCACGCCCCGACCTCCTCGAGCGGAGCATTCGCGTCGAAATTGAGGACGCGATTCGTGAAACGCTCACGGGAAAGACCTCCGAGCTTCTCCAAGGGGTCGCCGAGGTGGAGCTGAGCGTGATTCAGCACCCTTCACCGGGTCGAGCCCTAGTCGAAATGGCCGAAGATGAGGGCGCCGACCTCGTCATCCTCGGCTCCCATGGCCGAAGCGGCCTGTCCCGCGCGTTCCTCGGCAGTGTCGCGGAACGAGTCGTACGTCACGCACCCTGTCCCGTCTTGGTGGTGCGTGGCCGATGTGACAACAAACCGAAGGATGGAGAATAGCCCGTGTCATTGATTCCACGCTTGGTTGTGGCCTACGATTTTTCCGACCCGGCGCGGCGCGCTTTCGAGCTCGGCGTGTTCATGGGCCGTCAGCTAGAGGCCGACGTCCACATCGTGACGGTGCTCGACTCCCGCGAGTCGGATGCGTCCACTGCGAGCAAGGAGATCGAGGATCTGCGCCAACTCCTCGAGATGCGGACCTGCGGGACCGTCAGGACAGCCGACCTCCAAATCCAGTGCCATGCGGTGGTCGGCCATCCGGCCGACGCAGTCGTGGCATTGGCGCGTGAGCTCGACGCGCCGCTCATCCTCTGCGGCACGACGGGCAAGGGCGCCGTCGCTCGTACGTTGCTAGGTAGTGTGTCTCACCAGCTCGTTCACAAGAGCGGCGCAATCGTGATGTCCGTGCCCTGAGGGCGACCGCCTATTTGTTCGGGCCGACGAAGGGGGCTTCCACCAAGCGGCTCGCTTTACGGTCGTAGCGGCCTTCCATCGAGATGGTAAGCTGCAACTTGATCCCCGGGCGCATCTGGTCTTGTGGAAGGATCGCCAGGATGGGCAGGTAGGTGCTGCCCAGCGATTCGAGCTCGACGCGCGTCTGCGGGATGACGTACTCGAGGCCGCTCTCGGACTCGGGCTCGATGAGAAACGTCTGCCTGTCGCCGGTCTTGTTGACAAGGTGAACCCGCAGGGAGTTCCGCACCTTGGCGTCGACGACCATGAACGGCGCGCCTTGGAGCCGAAGCACGTTGGCCTCGAAGTCGGCGCTTTGCGCGAAGGCAAAGACTGCTCCCATGAGCCAAAGCGTGATGACTCCGCCGTAGAAGAAGAGCCGAGGCCTTCCGAAGTGCTTCGGCTTGCCCTCGAGACCATTGAGCGAGTCGTACCGGACCAGGCCCTGCTCGCGGCCGACTTTCGTCATGATCTCATCGCAAGCATCGACGCATGCCGCACAACCAACGCACTCCATCTGAAGCCCGTTACGGATGTCGATGCCCGTTGGGCAGACGACTACGCAGCGCTTGCAGTCAACACAGTCGCCATTGTCGGGGTTGCTCGCTTTGCCGCGCGGCTCGCCTCGGTTGAAGTCGTAACCAATGACCATCGTGTCCCTATCGGTCATCGCCGACTGAAGACGGCCGTAAGGGCAAATGATCACGCACAGCTGCTCGCGGAACCAACTGAAATTGAAGTACAAGATGCCGGACATCACGATCACCCACGTGAACGCGGTCGGATGCTCGGCTGGGCTTCGCTGCACCATGTCGACGACCGACGGAAGCGACACAAAGTAGCTGATGAACACGTGCGAGAGGAGCAGCGCGAAAACGACGTAAACGCCGTGCTTGAGCAGCTTTCGCCAGAGCTTGTCGAACGTCAGACCTGCGGCGTTGCGCCGTAGTCGTTGGGCTCTGGGGCCTTCGATCAGGCGCTCGACGCGCCGAAACACGCCTTCGAGAAACACGGTGTGCGGACAGGCGTAGCCGCACCAGAGGCGGCCCTTGATCGCCGTGACGATCAGCAGGGTGAGCCCGACTCCGCTCAGCAAGAAGAACATGAGCCAGAAGTCCTGCGCGTTGAACACGCCGCCAAACAGATAGAAGCGGCGGTTCACGATGTCCATGAAGACCGCCGGGTGTCCCCCGATCTTTACGAAGGGCAAGAGGACATAGATCGCGATCAGGACCGAGAAGATGATGTAACGGAGCCGCGTGAAGCGACCTTTTACGTCGGCTGGGTGGACGTAGTTACGGCTGCCGTCCGATCGAAGAGAGCTCGCGTGCTCCTGTACGACCGGGAGTTTAGTAGTCATCGTCCGCTGTCTTTAGGGTCGGACGGCCAATCGGCAACCGCTGCTTACGGCTCCCAAGACTTCGCGTTTTCCTCGACGGGCTTGCCGCCTCCGACGTTCGTGTTCCTCAGGGTCAGCACGTACGCGACCACTTGGTTGACGCCTTGTTCACCGAGGATCGGAGCCCAAGGCGGCATGCCCTTGGCTGGGATGCCCGTAGTCACGATGGCGTGGATGTCGGTCGGCGCTCCGCCGTTGACCCAGAACTCGTCGGTCAGGTTCGACCCGAGGCCGATGCGCCCCTGGCCCTGTGTGTCGTGGCAGGCCACACACTGCGCCATGAAGGTCTCCTTGCCCGCGCTCACCGCGCTCGCGTCGGATGCGAGCGTGTCGAGGGACTCGTCCGTCACGATGCTCCGTTCGGCTTCCGCTGCTGCGATCGCCTCGGCGTAGACCTCCGGTTGCAGCTTGCCGATTCCGTACTCGTGATAGTGGAACCAGTAGACGAGCCCGAAGGCGACGGCTCCATAGAAGGTGAGCAGCCACCAGGTCGGCAGGTTGTTGTCGGCTTCCTCGATGCCGTCGTAGACGTGGAGGATCTCGCCTTGAATTTCGTCTGTTCGTTGTTGCTCACTCATGGGGTACCTCCGACTCCTCTTCGAGCGGAATGCGCGCGCACTCGTCCGCCTCGGATGCCTTCATCCGCAAGACGCGAACGATGACGACAAGAAACACAGTGAAGAACAAAACCAGTGAGATCAGCGGATAGAGCAGCACGGGGCTTTGTTCGAAGAACTCGGACGCGAATCGGCTCATCGCGTCACCTCCTTCGTTTCGACAGCCGCGATCGATTCGCCGTCGGGCACCCGGCCCAGTCGTTGCAGGAATGCGATCAATGCCACCATGCGGCTGTTGACCACGAGCTCACAGCCGTCTGCGGGCTCGTCGCAAACGGTGACACCGGCGTCCTTGGCCAGGCCTGCCGCGATCGCGGATGCTGCAGCCTGCGCGCTCTCCTCCGCTGTTTGGATCTGATCGGGCCGATACGGGACGCCGACATTCCGCATGGCTCGCAACTTCACCTCCGTGTCCGCAAAGTCGATCGTTTCCTTGGTGAGGTGAGGGTAGGGCGGCATGTTCGAGCCCGGCGAAATTTCGCGCGGGTCGATCATGTGCTTGTAGTGCCAGACGTCCGCGTACTTGCCACCGACGCGGGCCAGGTCCGGACCGATGCGGCGAGAGCCCCACTGAAACGGATGGTCGAAGATCGAGTCGTCCATCGTGGAGACGTCGCCGTAGCGTGCAGTCTCCCAGGTAAAGGGCCGAATCATCTGCGAATGGCAGGTGTAGCAGCCCTCTCGAAGGAAGACATCACGGCCTTCGAGCTCGAGTGGCGAGTAGGGAACGTTCTTCGTGGTGCGGATCGTCTCCGGAACCGAGATGACCATCGGGATGATCTCGACGACACCACCGACCAAGATGCCGATGACGACCAGGACCGTGAAGATGCCGGCGCGCCCTTCGAGCGCGTGGTGCCAGGAGACCTTCTCGTCGCCACGACCGCGCATCGCAACGGCGATCGCTGCGACGCCCCACATGACCGCGGCGATGGCGAGGAAGGTGCTCATCAAGCCGTCGAAGAAGGCCATCCCGAAGAGCAGCGCCATCACGATGATCGAGGCCATGACTGGCTGACCGAAGAGAAGCTTCGGCCAGGGGATCTCGCGCTCCCGGGGCTCGGTCACTACGGCCACCTCGACCTCGCCGTCTACTGCGGCGCCGCTTCTGGCCGTCGCGATGAGGTTCCAGGCCATCAAGATGATGCCGGCGAAGTAGATGAGACCAGACACCAGGCGCGCCCAGTACATCGGCCGAATCGCAAGGTAGGTCTCGACGAAGTTCGGGTAGAGAAGCCCGCCCGTCTCGCTGACCGCTCGCCACATCAGGCCCTGGGTAATGCCGGCCACCCACATCGAGATGGCGTAGAGGAGAATGCCTACGGTCGCGATCCAGAAGTGGAAGTTCGCGGCTGGGCGGGAATGGAGCTTGGTGCCGTAGAGCCTTGGAACCAGCCAGTAGAACATGCCGGCTGCCATCAGGCCGTTCCAGCCCAGTGCGCCGCTGTGCACGTGACCGATGATCCAATCTGTGTAGTGGGCAAGGCCGCTGACGCTCTTGATGCTGAGGAGCGGGCCTTCGAAGGTGCTCATGCCGTAGAAGGTCACACCGGCGGCGAGGAACTTTAGAACGGGGTCGGCGCGGAGCTTGTCCCAGGCGCCTCGGAGCGTGAGCAGGCCGTTCAACATGCCGCCCCAGCTCGGCGCCCAGAGCATCAAGCTGAAGACCATGCCGAGGCTCTGCGCCCAGTCGGGCAGGGCCGTGTAGAGCAAGTGGTGGGGACCGGCCCAGATGTAAAGGAAGACTAGACCCCAGAAGTGGACGATCGACAGTCGGTACGAGAAGACCGGTCGCTCGGCTGCCTTCGGCAGGAAGTAGTACATGATGCCGAGAATCGGCGTGGTCAGGAAGAAGGCGACCGCATTGTGACCGTACCACCACTGCACCAGTGCGTCCTGAACGCCTGCGAAGACCGAGTAGCTCTTCAGTACACCAACCGGAATTTCGAAGCTGTTGACGATGTGCAGAACCGCGACGGTGATGATCGTAGCGATGTAGAACCATATGGCGACGTACAGATGCTTCTCGCGCCGGTTGGCCAGGGTCCAGAAGAAATTGACCGCGAAGACGACCCAGATGAGCGCGATCGAAATGTCGATTGGCCACTCGAGCTCCGCGTATTCTTTGCCGGTCGTGAAGCCGAGGGGGAGGCTCAACGCAGCCGCGACGATGATCAGCTGCCAACCCCAGAAATGGACCGACGACAAAATGTCCGAAGCGAGTCGCGCCTTCGCCAATCGCTGCGTCGAGTAGTAAATGCCTGCGAAGAGCATGTTGCCGACGAACGCGAAGATGACTGCGTTGGTGTGCAGCGGCCTCAGGCGGCCAAACGACAAGTACGGCGGCAAGTTGGCCGGCCAGAAGGCCAACTGCAGGGCAATGATGATCCCGACCAGCATGCCGACAATGCCGAACAGCACCGACGCCCAGATGAACTGGCGGACGACTTTGTCGTTATAAACGATCCGCTGAGTTTCCATACTCGTCCTCTTCCCTCTCCGTCGTTGGGGTCACGGGCTTTTCATCGTCAAGCGGGAGCAGGGCAAGGCGATCGGCTTGATCAAAAGTTCCTTGCCGCACGGTCCACGCGAAGAACGCCACTGCGATTCCAACCAGTAGTACGCAAACGAAAATCAGTAAGATCAAGATCTCCATGGCAGCCTTTTTTGCGACAGCATCACCACGGTGTAGCCGAGGGTGATGAGCGAGCTGAGCGGCATTAGCACAGCTGCGACCCAAGGCTTCATGAATCCTGCCATCGCGATCGATACCGCGACTAAATTGTATGCAATTGCAAACGCCAGGATGCGACGCACAACATGCGCCAGTGTGTCGGAAGCGCGCAGAACTTGCGCCACCGGGTGCAAGCCCGGGGAGACGAAGTAGAAATCACATCGTGAGGCCATGAACGGTCGATTCACTGCAGGTGTGCCCGAGCAGGCCGCCTCTCTCATTGCAATTTGATCGTTCAAGCCGTCGCCCACGAGCAAAGTCCGTCCCGGCTCATGGGCGCGAACGTACTCGGCCTTTTGTTCAGGGTTCTGACCGCCGATACAAAGCTCTTTCGCCATGCCGAGGCTCGCGCCCAAGTTCACGACCCGGGACGGAGAATCGCCGCTCAGGATGGCGAGCTCGTAGCCCTCGGTTTCCAGTCGCTCGATTTCAGAGCGCGCGCCCGGACGGAGCTGCTCATCGGTGTGCAGCGCAGCGAGAACTTCGCCGTCGATCGAAAACACGACGTCACCACGCTCTGCCGTTGCCGCAGCGGCCCAGCTCGGCGCGCCCAGTCTCAGCTCCCGACCAGCATCGGTGGCGCTGGTGCCGTATCCGGTTTGCTCGTCGACTTCGAGCTCGATGAAGCGCGCGGCCTGGTGCCCCTCGAGCGCGCGCCGAACCGCTACGCTTTTTGGGTGCGCGCTTCGGGCGGCCATGTTGTAGAGCAGGGTGATTTGCTGATCAGACAGCGTTTCGAGAGCGGTTGGGTTGACGACTTCGAGCATGCCCGTGGTGAGCGTGCCGGTCTTGTCGAACACGATGCGGGTCATCGCACGAACCCGGTCTAGGAAATCACCGACGCGCACGAAGATGCCGGCGCGGCGTAGCTGAGTGAGCACGAGCTCGTAGGCCAGGGGCGCGGCAATTCCAAAAGCGCAAGGGCAGGTGACGACCAAGACGGCGGTGCCGACCTCGATGGCAAAGAGCGGCTCTCCTGTTCGCCACCACCAAAAGCTGACCCCCGTAGCGGCGAGCGTTACGACACCGATGACGTAGAAGCGGGACAGCTGAGACCACCAGCGCGTGGCCAGAGGGCCATCGCCCTTTGATGCCGGGTCGCGGCCGAGCAGCCCAACCAACGACGAGGCGGCAAAGTTGGTCTTCGCGATGCCGGAGAAAGCTCGCTCGCCCACGTTGAACGCGCCTGCGGGCACGGTTTCTCCTTTGCCGAAGCGGCGCGGCTGGCTTTCGCCATCGATCCAGTCGAGGGAGCAACTCGCCGCGCGGTCCAGAACGCGAAGCTCCACAGGCACCAGATCGCCGGGTGCGATCAAGAGGCGGTCGCCTTCTTGAATCCCGATGCAATGCACGATGCGCACGACGCCGTCTTTGATCTCGCGGGTCAGCAGGCTCTCGGTGCCGTCATCGGCGAGAAGCTGCGCGCGATTGCGCTCGAGCATGCGCTGCTGAAGCCAACGGCCCACCAACATCAGGGCGACGAAGACGGTAAGCGTGTCGATGTAGGCCGCATGCCCCGATGCGAAGAAGAAAGAATAGGTCGATCCCGCAAAGGCGAGCACGATGCCGAGGGCGATCGGAACGTCGAGGTGAAGGACGCGGCGGCGGACCGCACGCAAGGCGGACTCGATGAACACCGAGCCACCCACGAGCACCGCGAGGACACCTGCGGCGTAGCTCAGCTGGTTGAGCAGCTCGTAAATCGGCCCTTCACGAAGGCCGAGGTACATTGCGGCGCCGAAGAGCATCACGTTTGCCGCGAGCGCGGCACAGATGCCGACGCGTAGGAGCAAGTCGTCCGAAGCTCTGGCGCCGCTCGATCGCGCAGGGCCCAGCAGGTAGCCGAGGCCCTCGACCGCATCGACCCAATCGGAAAGCGGGAACTCGGGCGAGACGCGCAGCTCGATACGGCCAAGCGCTGGGTTGAGCGACATGAGGCCGGTTTGCGTGCCGCCGTGTCGCCGGAAGAGCTCTTCGATCAGCCAAACGCACGCGGAGCAGTGGATCCCCTGGATGTCGAGCGCGACGCGGGTAACGCCGCTCTCTCGGACCCGCTCCTCCTCGATCAGCTCCAGCCATTTGTGGTCGATTCGGCGGGACTCGAGGTCTGCTGGAGGAAGCCCAGGCCCGCGGCGCAGGTCGTAGTAGCGGGTCAACCCAGCCTTCGTGAGAATTCCGTGCACGGCGCGACAGCCGCGACAGCAGTACGGAGCGAACGCATCGTTGACCATCGGTTGGGCGCAGTGAATGCAGTGAGACGGCGACGGCAGAGACTGCTGCCCAGGAGCTTCGCGAGCGAGTGGCTCCGGTGCGGTCACGGCGCGTGTGTATGCCGATGATGCGCTTCGTCATCGGCCTGGTCCCCCGCGGGCGCGTGACAAGAAGAGGTGTCACCGGTGCGCAGAGCGTGGACTGGGCGGATCACGAATAGAATGGAACCGAGCGCGAGCACGACCGCGAGGATGCGCGACGTCGCAGGTCGCGGGCGTCGCGCAAATCGCTCAAAAACCAGGGTCGCGCCGACCAGGCCGACGCCGCTCACGACGGCAAACGCGAGCATGCTCAACGACCCGAGCACCCCGGAGCCGGTGGACGCGGCGATCAGCACGGCTGCGGCCAATGCCCCGCAGGGAAGCAATGCGGTGCCGAGCCCGACGAAGAACGGGTGGCGTCCGAGGCCTCCGAGCGCCCGGGACACGAAGGACGGTGCAGGCTCGTCCTGCTTGGTGCGGAGCGTGACCAAGGGTTGACGGGGTCGCCGCCAGAGGCGAAGCGCGGCCAAGCCGAGACCAAGGGCAAGCGACCAGCTCAAGAGCGCGCTACCCCATGCCTGTGGAAGGCTGACCGCCGTCGCACCACCAATTGCCCCGGCTGCCGCGCCGAGTACCGAGTAACTGATGAAGCGGCCGAGCTGGTAGCGGCTCTGTCCGGACGCACCGGGCTGCCCACTGCACGCGTATGCAGCCAGCGGACCGCACATTGCGGTGCAATGCGGAACCGATGCGAGGCCTGCGGCAGCCCCGGCAATTACCGCAGTCCACATGGGACCTCCTTAGGGTCGACCATCGCAAGGGTCACGCAGCAACCAGCATCCCACGACATCGCCGGCTAGTTATACCCGAATACGCAGATATTGCGCGCCGGCCTCCAAGACCAGCAGAAAATACCATGGATCGTGTGTCAGTGGGTGCTATCTCCAGAAACCGATGGGCACCGCACAACGCAAGATGGTCCCGCGCGAGCACGGCGCCTACGCGGAGCTTCTGTTCCCGATCGTCACGGTTTTTCTTGGTGGCGCGCCGACGACCGCCACCTGGCTGTTGGCGATTGGCGCGATTGCCGCTTTCCTCGCCAACGAGCCTCTTCTCGTTCTGTTCGGGCAGCGCGGAACCCGCATGCAGCGCGAGGAAAGTGACCGTGCAAAACGCGCGCTTCTGATCTTCTGCCTGGTGGCGTTCGGTGCGGGCGTTGCTGGGCTCATACTCTCGCCGACGCCGGTTCAGTATGCCGTTGCGGTGCCGCTTCTGCTTGGCGTTGCGCTCGTGATGCTGGCCATCCAGGGGCTCGAACGCAGCATGGTCGGTGAAGGCTTGGCGGCCGCCACGCTCTCTTCGATCGCGATTCCGCTCGGACTTTCCGCGGGATTGGGGCTCACCGCAACGCTCGCAGTGGCCCTGATTTGGCTGACGACCTCCCTTTTGGGGACAGCTGTGGTCCGACTCACCGTCGCCCGCACCAAGGCCAAGTCCGACGAAGAGCTCAGGCGCGTGCGCTTCAAGCGGGGCTTGCTGATTCTGATCTGCTCGTTGGTCGTCGCCGTCGGGATTGCGGCGCCCTACGGCTCCCCGGGAGGGCTCTGGGTTCTCGCGGCGGCGGTGCCGGTGGCGGTCGTCGTGCTCGCCTTGGCCATCCTTCAGCCCACGGCTCGACGGCTTCGACTCATGGGTTGGAGCCTGGTTGCCGCGAATCTTTGTTCGCTGATTGCGGTGGTCATCACGCTAAAGATCATTCAGGATTTCAATGCGGTGGAACCGACTCTGCCGTTCCCCATGTTCTAGCTTTGCAGCGGACGACCTGGAGAGGAGAAACTTGTGCTCACAAAAGACATCATGACCGAAAACCCAGTGACAGCGACAGAGCTCATGTCGGTCGCCGAAGCGCTGGGGCTGCTGTACGAGCTCGATGTCCGACACCTTCCGGTGGTCCGTGGCCGTGAGCTCGTCGGCATCATCAGCGACCGTGACCTGCGAGGTTTCACCGAGGCACTGGAAGACGACGCGATGGAAGCGGTCGAAAGCGCGCGTTCGGCGACGGTGGGCAACTTCATGAATACCAGCACGGTCAAAGTCGACCCCGAGACCAATGTCCGAGAGGTGCTCGAGCTGATGCTCTTGCATCGCGTAGGTGCGATTCCGGTGGCCGATCTCGACACTGGCGACCTGCTCGGCATCGTGAGCTACGTTGATCTGCTGCGCGTGCTCCAGGACACCCTGGAACGCGCGACGTGAAGCTGATCACCTCGCACGAGACCACCGACTTCGACGGGTTGGCTTCGTGTGTGGCTTTGCAGAAACTGTTCCCAGGCTCGGTGATCGGGTTGAGCGGGGGGTTTGCTCCGAACGTCCACCACTATCTGGCGATCCATGGAGATCGGTTTCGGACGCAACGCTGTCGGGACCTCGATCTTTCGCTCGTGGATCTCATGATCGTGGCCGACGTTCGGCGACGTGGCCGCTTGGCGCACGTCGAAGAGGTGATCCTGCGTGCGGTGAAAAACCCGCGAAGCGTCCGCATCGAGGTTTGGGATCACCATCCGAGCGCAGCTGACGATCTACACGCCGACGAGGAGCACGTGCAGCCGGTGGGCGCGGTGACCACCCTTCTCGTCGAAGAGCTCCGGGGGCGCGGCGCAGAAATCGATCGTGAGGAGGCCACCCTTTTTTCCTTGGGGATTCACGAAGATACTGGCTCGCTTGCGTACGCGCGTTCGAGCTCGCGCGATGCGACGGCGCTCGCCTGGTTGCTCGGGCAGGGCGCACAGCCCTTTCTGTTGCAGCGGTTCCTGAGGCCATCGCTAGGTGTCGTAGAACGCGATCTACTCGTGCGCCTAATCGAGGCGGCAGAGGAGGTCCCTCGTTTCGGCGCGTCGATTGGCGTCGCTGCCTTGGAGACCGCCGAGGTGCCGGCGGGCCTGGCAGAGGTATCGACCGAGGCATTTCGGATTCTACCTTACGACGCGCTCTTCTGTGTGTATCGGTTGCCGAGCGGCAAGACCCACATCATTGGACGCGCGCAGGCCAGCACGGTTCCCGTGGGCGCAATTCTTCAGGAGCTCGGGGGTGGAGGGCATGCCGGCGCGGGGTCGGGCGTGGTGCGCGATGCGTCTCTCGACGAAGTCGTACGCCGTCTGCACGCAGACCTGGAGCGTTGCTGTGCCAAGCCGCAGGTCGTTCGCGACCTCATGTCGAGCCCGGTGCGCACCGTAGCGCCAGACATGCCATTGTCCGAGCTCGCCCAGTCACTGCACGAGTGGGGGCACACCGGCGCACCGGTCACCGACAATGATGAGCTCCTCGGCGTGATATCGCGCCGCGACGTCGAACGGGCGCAACGGGAAGGGCGCGGATCGCTCGCGGTCAAGAGCTGCATGGCGCACAACGTCCGAACCGTCAGTCCGGATATGCCACTCAAGGAAGCGCTCGATCAAATGACGGCCTACAACATCGGTCGCCTTCCCGTGCTCGACGGCGCGAGGATCGTCGGCATCCTCTCGCGCGAAGATCTGCTCGGATATCTCTACGAAGAATCGCCCTGCTAGTGTGCAGATCTTTTCTCTCGCACACTAGTTTGGGGGTGGGTTGCCCACCAGCTCGAAGGTTGCGTCGTAGCTGGCGCGGCAGCTGCCCTGCAACACCAAGATGCCCTTCAGCTGGGCTTTGGTGCTGGTATCAGGGTCGGCTGGGGTGTATGTGAGAACGTTGCCCTCCGATTCGATGCCGAACTCGTCACCGTCGTCGTCCCGGTACAAGCAGGCGCCCTGATCATCGGTGACCGAGAGCCACCAGCCACCCTCGAGATAGAGCCTGTCGCCGCAAATCCGGCCGTTGAGCCGATACTCATCGACGACGATGTCGAGGTCGTTCCCGGTTTGCGTGAGGGCCCAGTTCTCAGGGCACGATACGAGCATGGCATTGGGCTCCTCGTCCGCGCATCCGGCCGTGAGGATCGTCACGGTCCCTCGGTTGAACCAGAGTGTGCCATTGAGATCGACAACCGGGGGATCGTTGCAATCCGGCAACGTTCCCGTTCCCGGGATAAAGGCTTCTTCCTTGCAGCTCCCCAAAGTGACGAGAATGCATAGACCAACGAACCATCGCATGACCGATCTGTACCACGCTTCGACCGCTCCGACAGCTGGAGAAGAGGCGCATCTTTTGCGCCTCGTTTCGCGCTTCCCGTATCGAAAGTTTGGGCTAGACTGCGCCACCGCGAATGCTGGTTCGAATACGCAGAGGGCTCGACATCCCCATTGCTGGCGCTCCCGAGCAGCGCATCGAGGATGCGAACCCCGTGGGATGGGCTGCTTTGGTTGCGAAGGATTTCGCGGGCTTGCAGCCCCGCCTGATGGTCGACATCGGTGACCGCGTGCGCCTCGGGCAGCCGTTGCTCATCGACAAGAACAACCCGGATGTGAAGTTCACCTCCCCGGGCTGCGGCGAGGTGGTGGCGATTCATCGCGGCGCTCGAAGGTCGCTTCAATCCGTGGTGGTCCGCTTGGTCGGTGACGAAGAAGAGATCTTTGCGTCGCATGATCGATCCACGCTCTCGAAGCTCGATCGCGATGAGGTGCGGGCGGTCTTACAGTCTTCCGGCCTGTGGACCGCGTTTCGCACGCGGCCGTTCGGAAAGATTCCACAGGCGGATGCGTCCCCGCATTCGATCTTCGTTACGGCCATCGACACGAACCCGCTTGCCGGCGACCCTCGCCTGGCCATCACCGAGCGTGCTCGGGAGTTTCACGACGGAGTGGCCGTTCTCAGCCGGCTCACCGACGGCAAGGTCTACGTTTGCCAAGCGCCGGGGCATGCGTTCGAGCTCCCGGATGTCGAATCGGTGACCTCGGTTGGGTTCCAAGGTCCGCACCCCGCCGGGCTGCCCGGGACACACATCCATTTCCTCGATCCCGTGAGCGAGAACAAACGCGTTTGGTACCTCAGCTACCAGGATGTGATCGCCCTTGGCGCTCTTTTCACGACCGGCCGGATTCACACTCAGCGCGTCATCGCCTTGGGAGGCCCTTCGGTGAAAAAGCCTCGGCTACTGCGCACGCGGATGGGCGCAAGTACCGAGGATCTCTTGAAAGGAGAAATCGAGCCGGGCGAATGCCGCGTTGTATCTGGTTCGATTCTAGGCGGCCGACGCGCGGCGGGACACGCGCGTTATCTCGGTCCTTACGCGCTGCAAATCAGTGTGCTCGCCGAGGATCGCAGCCGTCACTTCTTGCGGTGGATAGCACCCGGCTCCGATCGGTACTCCGGGCTCCGGGCGTTCGTCGGCTCCCTGCGTCCCCGAAGCTACCGTTTTCCGCTCAGCACGACTCAGAATGGCAGCCCGCGTGCAATGATCCCCATCGGAAACTTCGAAAAAGTGATGCCGCTCGATATTCTCCCGGCGCCCTTGTTGAAAGCGCTGATCGTCGAAGATACCGAAACGGCCAAAGCCCTGGGCTGCCTCGAGCTCGAAGAGGAAGACCTCGCCCTCTGCTCCTTCGTGTGCTGCAGCAAGTACGAGTACGGCGAGTTCCTCAGAGCGAACCTCGACCTGATTGAAAAGAACGGCTGATGCGTCCCCTACGAAAACTCCTGGATAAGGTCGAGCCCCACTTTGAAAAGGGTGGGCGTTTCGAGAGCTACCAGGCGATCTACGAGATGCTCGACACGCTGTTCTATTCTCCTTCCGACGTGTCGCGCCACGCGCCGCACGTGCGCGACGCGATCGACCTGAAGCGAGTCATGGGCCTAGTCGTCGTTGGCGTGTTGCCATGCGCGCTGTTTGGCATGTGGAACACCGGCTACCAGGCCAACCTCGCGATCGAGCAACTCAGCTTGACCGCGCCATCGGATTGGCGGGGCGCTCTGATGGCCGTGCTCGGCATAGGCCACGATCCCCGCAGCGTTGGAGCCGCGACCTTCTACGGCTTGCTCTACTTCCTGCCGATTTACCTCGTGACCATGGCGGCGGGCGGCTTCTGGGAGGTCCTGTTTGCTGGCATTCGCAACCACGAGGTCAACGAAGGCTTTTTCGTCACCTCGATCCTCTATGCCTTGACGTTGCCTGCCACGACGCCGCTTTGGCAGGTCGCGCTGGGCATTTCGTTTGGCGTGGTCATGGCGAAGGAAGTCTTCGGCGGGACTGGCAAGAACTTCATGAACCCGGCGCTCGCCGGCCGTGCGTTTCTGTACTTCGCGTATCCCGTGGAGATGTCGGGCGAGACGGTCTGGACGCCTCCCGTCGATGTGATCACCGGCGCGACGCCGCTTGCCATCGGGGCCGAAAGCGGGATTGCAGGCATCGTCGACCAGGGCGTGACCTGGATGGACGCTTTCGTTGGAACCGTTCAGGGTTCGCTTGGCGAGACGTCCACTCTTGCCTGCCTTCTCGGCGGCGCCCTCATCGTCTACACCGGCGTAGCCTCCTGGCGAATCATCGTTGGTGTCATGGTGGGCATGGTCGCAACCGCACTGCTCTTCAACTCGGTCGGCTCGGACAGCAACCCGATGTTCGCCATGCCTTGGCACTGGCACCTTGCCCTCGGCGGATTCGCTTTCGGCATGATCTTCATGGCGACCGATCCCGTGACTGCTTGTGTCACGAATCCCGGCCGTTGGGTTTTCGGCATTCTAGTTGGCGTAATCACGGTCTTGATCCGTGTGGTCAATATCGCTTTCCCGGAGGGGATCATGCTTGCGATCCTGTTCGCCAACATCTTCTCGCCCACCATCGACCACTTCGTCATGCGGGTGAACATCAGCAGGAGGTTGCGCCGAAGTGCCTGAGCCTTCGCAGGATTCCGGCGCCAAGACGGACACGGTCCTTCGGACCCTGCTCGTCGCGCTCCTCGTCAGCCTGGTGTGCTCCTCCTTCGTGGCATCGGCCGCCGTCGTGCTCAAACCGCGACAGGTCGAAAACGCCATTCTCGAGATGCGCCGAAACATCCTGGTGGTCGCGGGGCTCTGGGCCCCCGAGGCCGGTGTCGACGAGCTCTTTGAGAGCGTCGAGCCGCGCGTCGTCGACCTCGAGACCGGCGCCTACGCCGAAGACATTGATCCGGAAACCTACGATCCCGTGGAGGCTGCCAAGGATCCGGCGTCGAGCGTCCGGGTCCCTTCCGAGATCGACATCGCCAAGGTTGGGCGCCGCGCCAAGCATGCGCTCGTGTACCTCGTTCGACGTGACGGTGAGGTCAGCAAGATCATCCTACCGATTTCAGGCTACGGGCTCTGGTCGACTCTGTACGGCTTCCTAGCGCTGGAGGCGGACGGCAACACCGTCTCGGACATCACGTTCTACGCGCACGGGGAAACCCCCGGTCTCGGCGACTTCATCGTCAAGCCCGAATGGCGCGAGCTCTGGCGCGGCAAGCGCGCCTTCGATGATTCGGGCGCGCTCGAGCTCCAGGTCGTCAAGGGCCGCGTCTCCGCCAACGACCCGCTCGCCGAGTACCACGTCGACGGTGTCTCCGGAGCGACGCTCACCGGGAACGGGGTCTCAAACATGATGAAGTATTGGCTCGGCGATCATGGCTATGGGCCCTTCCTGAAGAACATCGAAGGAGGAGGAGAGTCATGAGCCCCACCGCTAAGCGCGCTCTTCTGCAGCCCATCGTCGATGAGAATCCCGTCACCTTGCACGTGCTTGGCATCTGCTCGGCCCTGGCCGTCACCACGTCGCTTCTGCCGTCGCTCTACATGTGCGTCGCGCTCACCGCGGTTGCGGCGTTTTCGAATGCGGCGGTCAGCGCGATTCGCCACGTGCTCCCGAGCAGCATTCGCATCATCGTTCAGATGACGATCATCGCGTCGCTGGTGATCGTCGTTGACGAGTCCTTGCAGGCCTTTGCGTTCGAGACGAGCCGCGAGCTTTCGGTCTTCGTCGGCTTGATCATCACCAACTGCATCGTGCTCGGGCGAACCGAGAGCTTCGCTTCGAAAAACCCGGTCGGTTTGAGCTTCCTCGATGGAATCGGGAACGGTCTTGGCTACAGTACGATTTTGATCCTGGTGGCCACCAGCCGCGAGCTCCTCGGCGCCGGCACACTGCTCGGCTACACGATCCTCCCGAACGTGGCCGACGGGGGTTGGTACAAACCCAACGGGATGATGCTCCTGCCGCCGAGCGCGTTCTTCGTCATCGGGCTGATCATCTGGGCGGTGCGGACCTGGAAGGCCGAGCAGGTCGAGAAGCCCGATTTCCGCATTCATGAAGTGCACCGAACGGAGGCGTTGTGATGGGCAGCTACGTCGAGCTCTTCATCAAGGCGGTCTTCGTCGAGAACCTGGCGCTCTCGTTCTTCCTCGGGATGTGCACGTTTCTCGCGGTCTCCAAGCGCATTGAAACCGCCTTGGGCCTCGGGGCGGCGGTAGTCGCGGTTCAGCTCATCACGGTTCCCGCCAACACGTTCCTCTACAAGTACGTGCTCGACGAGGGCGCGCTCGCCTGGGCTGGGCTCCCAGACATCGACCTGAGCTTCCTCGGCTTGGTCACCTACATCGGCGTCATCGCGGCGATGGTGCAAATCCTCGAGATGGTGCTCGACAAGTATTTCCCGCCGCTCTTCCATGCGCTTGGAATCTATCTGCCCTTGATCACGGTCAACTGCGCGATCCTCGGCGGCACCCTGTTCTCGGTGCGCCGCGACTACACGATGGGCGAAAGCATCGTGTACGGAATCGGAAGCGGATTTGGATGGGCTTTGGCCCTGGTCGCGCTCGCTGGCATTCGGGAGAAGCTCAAGTACAGCGACGTGCCTGCGGGGCTTCAGGGTCTCGGGATCACCTTCATCATCGTCGGCCTGATGTCCTTGGGCTTCATGGCTTTCGCAGGGATCCAACTTTAGGGAGGCACGAGGGTGGGGTTTCAAATCATCCTGGCAGTGGCGGTATTCACGGGCATCGTCGTCGCGCTGTCCTCGTTGATCCTGGTCGCACGCTCGAGGCTCGTCGAAACCGGCAGCGTACAGATGCTCGTCAACGGCGACAAAGACTTCGAAGTGTCCGCCGGCTCCAAGCTCTTGGTCGCCCTTGCGAACGCCGGCCTGTACCTGCCCGCCGGATGCGGTGGCAAAGGGACCTGCGGCCAGTGCCGGGTGATGGTGCTCGACGGGGGAGGCCCGCTGCTTCCCACCGAAGAGTCGATGATCTCACGCAACGAGGCCTCGCAGCACGTTCGACTCGCCTGTCAGGTCGCAGTTCGAGAAGACATCCGAGTGCAGATTCCAGACGAAGTCTTCGGGGTTCGCAAATGGGAGTGCGAGGTGCGATCGACCCACGGGCTCAGCACGTTCATCAAAGAGATTTGCCTCGAGCTTCCAGCTGGCGAGGAGGTTCCGTTCCGGGCCGGCGGCTACATTCAGATTGAGTGTCCGCCGTACCAGGCGAAGTTCTCCGATTTCGACATCGAGGCGGAGTACCGCGACACCTGGGATGAGTACAAGCTCTGGAGGTTTCAGGCAGGCACCGAGGCCGACACGACCCGGGCTTACTCGATGGCCAACTATCCCGAGGAAACCGGCACCATCCTTCTCAACATCGGCATCGCCATGCCACCGCCGGGCTCGGACCCGAACGTGCCGCCGGGCATCGTTTCGTCATATCTATTCAGTCGGAAGCCCGGCGATACGGTGACCATCGCCGGACCGTACGGCGAGTTCTTCGCGAGGGAAACCGATAACGAGATGGTGTTCATCGGTGGGGGCACCGGAATGGCGCCGCTTCGCTCGCACATCTTTGATCAGCTCAAGCGCATCAAGACCAAGCGCAAGATGTCGTTCTGGTTTGGCGTTCGAAGCAAGCGCGACCTCTTCTACCACGAAGAGTTCCAACGCCTCGCCGACGAGCACCCAAACTTCACCTACGTGGTTGCCCTTTCAGAACCCAGGGAAGACGACGACTGGGACGGCCCAACGGGCTTCATTCACCAGGTCGCGTACGACATGCATCTTGGTGAGCACAAAGCTCCGGAGGACTGCGAATACTACATGTGCGGTCCACCCTTGATGATCTCCGCGGTTCAAGGGATGCTCAGGGACCTCGGTGTTCCCGAGGAAAATGTGATGTTCGACGATTTCGGCAGTTGAGACAATGATTTATCTGCTCAGCTTCGCGGTGTTTGCGCTTGCCCTGAGCGGGTTGAGCATTGGGGTGCTTGCTGGGCGGGGAGGCATTCGCGGCACGTGCGGCGGCCTCAATAACCCCGACGGAACAGGATGTGGCACCTGTGGCCGGACCGCGACCGGACAATGCCCAAGGAGGCGCGCTGCATGACTCCGGTCGCCAAAATGCGCGTCCGCGACATCATGGTCACCAAGCCCGTCATGTTCACGAGCGACACCGACTTGCTCGATGCGGTTTGTGTATTGGTCAAGAGGCGGATTTCCGGAGCGCCCGTCGTCGACGAGCGCGGAAATCTGATCGGCCTGCTCACCGAGCGCGACTTCTTGGAGGCGGCCCTGGTCGCTGGTTATCATGGCGAGCGCGGCGGCTGCGTCGGGGACTACATGAGCCGCGACGTCCAGGCGGTCAATGCCGACGACAGCCTGCTCGACGTGGCGACGCGCTTCATCGAGACCAAGCGGCGGCGATACCCCGTCATCGAGGATAACCGTGTCGTGGGCGTCGTCGTGAGGAGAGACGTGCTCCGCGCGGTGATTGAAACGCTCAAGCTTCGCGGCTAAATCGCACGTTACCGACCGACCGGCGCAATTACTCATGGAACACGGCGACGGACTCTGACAGGCTGCGCAGCCCAGTGGACCCCATTACATCAGATGCGATCGACCTGATCGAGGTTGCGTACGATCTCGAGAAACCCGATTCGGATTGGCTTTCCGACCTGATGGACGCGGGGGCGCCGATTTTGGATCACGGCCTCGGAATGTTTTGCTTTGAGTTCATCCGGCCGCCCGGTGGCGGTGGCAAGGACGCCGTCATTCAGGACATGCATCTCAGGTCGCTCTCCCCGGATTTCCCGGCGCGATTCGTCGCTGCGAGCCAAGTGCTTTCCCCGGAGTTCCTGCGTGCGATCACTCCTCCGGGATATGCCGGCGCCTTGAGCGGGATTTCGAAAGATCATCCCGAAGAATTCAACCTTCTTCTGGAGAAGCTGGGCTACGTGGACCTGTTTGGCGTCACCGCAATCGACCCGGACGGCGTTGGCGTCAACATCTGCGCCCCACTGCCCGAGAAGACGGAGCTCAGTGCGAGGTCACGAACGCGTTGGCAGATGCTTGGCGCTCACGTCGCCTCTGCCTACCGTCTTCGTCGCGCGCTGACCGACGGCGAAGAAGGTTCGAATGACGATCCAAACGGGCTTCCTTATGGTGCCGAAGCTGTGCTCGATGCCAACGGTTTTCGCATCGTCGATTCCATCGGGCGGGCCAAGGAGGCCAGCGCGGGCGACATCTTGCGCAGGGCCGCGCGGCGCGTCGATAAGGCTCGCGGAGCGCTACGCAAGGATGACCCGAAGAAGGCCCTCGAAATGTGGAAGGCATTGGTTCGCGGACGTTGGAGCGTGGTCGACTGGTTCGACACCGATGGACGGCGCTTCGTGCTCGCCCGGCCCAACGCCCCGAAGGTGTTCGACCCGCGTGGGCTGACCGAGCAGGAGTGCCAGGTCGTCACGTACGTTCTTCTCGGTGATACCAACAAGCTCATCGCGTATCGTCTCGGTCTTTCACAGGGGCGCGTTTCGGTCCTGGTGAAGTCCGCGATGCACAAGCTGGGCGCTAAGAGCAGGGCACAGCTCGTCCAGAAGCTTGGGCCACTCGGCGTTCCAACGTTCGCAAACGGCAAAACGGCAGCCTAGTCGGGCAGAGCCTGTGGGCCGCGTCAGCCCGAATCGCCCTGAGCGTCGCGTCCGCTGTTCTGCGTCGATAATTACGTATGGACCTTTGTGGCGGATCTCGGCAAAATCGCCGCAGCGCCTTGGATCCTATCACCTCACGTGCGATCGACCTGATCGAAGCAGCTTACGACCTGCAGCGATCGGATTCGGCTTGGCTTGCCCACTTGGTCGACGCCGCAGAACCGATTTTGGATCAGGGCCTCGGGCTGTTCGGTTTCGGTTTCGTCCGTCCGGCCCCCGGCGGCGGCGGTGCCGACGCCTTGCTCCGCTACATGCATACGAAGTCGCTTCCAGCAGACTTCCCGGAGCGGTTTGACGCCGCCAGGAGGCTCATCTCTCCCGAGTTGGTAGCGGCCGCCGCACCCCCCGGCTATGCCGGCACGTGGACCCAACTTCTCGAGGATTATCCCGACGTCGCCGAGGCTTTCCTCGAGACGCTGGGCTACGCGGACCTGCTTGGCATCCTCGCCGTCGACCCCAACGGCGTCGGGGTTCACATCAGCGCTCCATTGCCACACGTGACCACGCTCACTCCCCGATCGCGAGAACGCTGGCAGATGTTGGGGGCGCATATCGCCTCGGCATACCGTCTTCGCCTTGCAGTGAGTGAGACTGGCGGGGGTTCGCCAGTTGAACGGACGGGGCTTCCCCACGAAGCCGAAGCGGTCTTTGACGTCCACGGTTTTCAAATCATCGACTCCGTGGGTCCGGCCAGAGAGCCCGATACGGCCAGCCTCCTCCGCGAAGCCTCACGCGCCGTCGATCGAGCGCGCGGCAAGCTGCGAAAAGACGATCCCCGAAAAGCGCTCGAAACCTGGAAGGCGCTAGTGAGCGGCCGTTGGAGCATGGTCGACTGGTTCGACTCGGACGGACGTCGTTTCATTCTCGCGATACCGAACCCGCCGGAGATTCGCGACCCGCGCGGCCTGACGGAGCAGGAGCGCCAGGTCGTAACGTACGTCTTGCTCGGCGAGACGAACAAGCTCGTCGCCTATCGTCTCGGTCTGTCGACCGCGCGCGTCTCAGGATTGGTGAAGACCGCGATGCACAAGCTCGGTGTCAAAAGTCGGACCCAGCTCGTCCAGAAGCTCGGGCCGTTTGGGGTTCTCGGGGGTGCAAACGGCGGGGAATCGGCTCCCTAGTCGTCGAGCGCTTCTCGGCCTCGTCGCTCGGCGTCGTCCATGCCTCGGGAAAGCAGCCCTGGAAACAAACCGATGAAGCGGATTAGCTTCCCGCGCGCGTTGGGTACCAAGACCTCGCTCCGCGGCTCTCGGATCGCGTCGACGATTGCGCCGGCGATCTTGTCCGGAGGCATAGGCTTTTCGGTGAACACGACCACGCCGGCTCGCCGTTGGCGCATTCCCTGGAGCATCGGGGTTTCGACCGCGCTCGGGCAGGCCAGCGTCCAATGGATCGGCGCATGACGGTGATCGAGCGCGCAGCTATGGGTGTAGGCGCGAACGGCATGTTTTGTCGCGCAGTACGTCGCGAGCTCGGGTGCCGGCGCAAAGGCCGCCATACTCGCCACGTTGATCACATGACCGCGTCGGCGAGCGAGGAACCGAGGCAGTAGTGTGCGCACTCCGTTCATCACCCCAATGAGATTCACTTCGACGGTGAGGCGATCGTCATCCGCGGACACCTGGTCGCAGAGGCCCGGGAGGCACACTCCGGCGTTGTTGATCAGCACGTCGATCGGGCCTCCTTGGGCCTCAGCACTTTCGACGACCCGCTCCCAGGCTGCGAGGTCGCGCACGTCGAGGACTGCGGTTTCGATGCCGGGAAGCTCTTCTCGCAACCTCGACAGGTTTGCTTGGTCGATGTCGACTGCGACGACCCGGTGCCCTGCTTCGATGCAGAGACGCACGATGGCGGCCCCGATACCCTTGGCGGCTCCGGTGACCAGGACTCGCTTCGGCCCGTCATTGGCTGCCGCCCGACTCATGCCCAAGGCCCCCATTTGTACATCTTGAGCAGGAGCCTGTCCGCGAAGTTGTCGGGCAGCGTCCCGAACATCCGGGCGGCCGTACGTGCGGACCTCGGAACGAAGTACCGCGTCTTGGGCGAATCTGCCGTGGCTGCTCTGACCACCGCCTTGCCCACGTCCTCGGGAGGAACCGCGCTCTTGAGCTGCTCCGTGGTGAAGTCGTCGAGATCCGTCATCAACTGTCGGTATGGGTTGCTGGGATCGTCTCGAAGGTGCTGCCCGGCGGCTCGCGACTTGTCGAAGGTCGGCGTGTCAACGAAGCCGGGGACGATCACGCTCAGCTTGATGTTCCACGGCGAGAGCTCGAGACGCAGACAGGCCGTCAGTGCCTCCATGCCGCCTTTGGTGGCCGCGAACGCCGCGGCAAGGGGCACGCCCACATAGCGAGATAGGGAGCTAATGTTGATGATTCGCCCGCCGCCTTGTTCTCGCATCGTCGGCGTCAGCTCTGCGATCAGCTGCATTCCCGAAAGCAAATTCACATCGAACAGGTGTCGCATGGCGTCACGGTCCATTTGCTCGAGGGCGCAGGGTGGGCCGTATCCGGCGTTGTTGACCAGCAGGTCGACCCTGCCGAACGTATCGAGCGTCATCCGCACGAGCGCTGAAGTCTGCTCGGCGTCGCTGAGGTCCGTAGGCACGCTCAGAGCTTTGCCACCTTGGGCAGCGATGTCCGCGACAAGTCGATCGAGCAGATCGGACCGCCGCGCCGCTACCACCACGGTAAACCCGGCCTTGGCCAGGCAGTGTGCAGTGGCCTCGCCGATGCCGGAAGACGCGCCGGTTACGATCGCCACCGGCTCCGGTTTCTCGTTCTCGCTCATGCGTTCTCCACGTTTTGCCGGCTATGGAGGCGCGTGCTACTCGACGCAACCCGGTCTGGCAAAGCCTTGCCGTGCCACGACACCATGCCTGTAGCGCCTCCCCATCGAACCCGCATGATGCGCGTGCTCAACGGCGCGGGCCCCGTGCTGGCTCCGAGATGGCCGTCCCTCGACTCGGACAACATCGTTCGCGCCGCTGCGCGTGCGGCGAAATCCGACCAATTTGGCGATGGGGGTTTCCTCGACGCGCTGCCCGTGTTTTTTGACGCCGTTGAGCGCGAAGCAGGCCTGAGTTGGCTCGGGCGCGTGATGTGCCGTCAGTCGCTGCTCGGGTTTCTCCAAAATCGCTTCAGCGTCTATCGGCACCGCGCCGCGCATCCCGAGCTCGCCGGCGTTCCAATCGAGCGTCCAATCTTCATCGTGGGGTTTCCACGCACGGGGACGACCGTTCTCTTCAACCTGCTTGCCGAGGATCCTGCAAATCGAGTGCCGGTCGGTTGGGAGGTGCAGTTCCCCTGTCCTCCGCCGGAAAGCGCGACGTTCAATACGGACCCGCGTATCAAAAAGGCTCGGACGTTCTTTGGGCACATGGACACGATGGCGCCGTCGCTCGCATCGATTCACGAGGTTGGTGCAAACCTTCCTCAAGAGTGCATGCCGATCCTCGGGCAGAGCATGCTCGGCCCTCAACTCAACTTCATATTCAATGTGCCGAGCTATCAGGCCTGGGTCGACGCTCAGAGCCACGCCCTCGCGTACACCTATCATCGGCACTTCCTCGAGCACCTGCAAAGCAGGCACATGAACGACCGCTGGGCGCTCAAGAGCCCCGTGCACTTGCGCTCGCTCGATGCGCTGCTTACCGAGTATCCGGACGCGCGGATCATTTTCACGCACCGTGACCCGGCCAAGACGGTCCCCTCGCTTGCGAGCCTGATGTACGTGATTCGCGGGCTAGCAAGCGATTCGGTCGATCCAATTGCGCTCGGGCAACAGCAGCTTCACTGGTGGGCGGACTCGCTCGACCAGGCCATGGCCGCCCGAAAAAAGCACAGCGACAAGTCCGATCAGTTCATGGATATCCAGTTCGAGGAGGTGATCGCCGATCCGGTCGCTGCCGTCCACCGCGCCTACGAGCGGTTTGAGATTTCCTGGTCCAAAGACGTCGAAGACCGCATGTGCTCGTTTTTGGCGGAAAATCCACGCGGCAAGCATGGTTCCCACCGCTATCACTTGGAGGATTTCGGCGTGACGCTCGGCCAGATCCGGGCACGTTTTGAGGGCTACTGTAGCGCTTACGAGATCCCGCTCGTTGTCTAGCTACGCGCGTTTGCGATTCGGCGTGCAGGGGCTATTGCAGCGTCTGAAAGCCGCGCATCTGCTTCACCAGTTCGGTGCGGGTACGGAACCCCAGCTTGCGCATGGCGCTGTGCAGGACGGTCGAAACGCGAGATGTCGAGAGGCCCAGGCGATACGCGATCATCTTGTTGGTGTGGCCGAGCACAGTATGTGCCACGACCTGACTTTCGCGCTCGCTGAGCCCGCGAGGGTCGGTCACGTCGGGCGAGTTCGGAATCGCCAACACGAAACGCCGCCTGTCCGTGTCGAACCAATCGACCATCGACCAGCGTCCCCGCACCAAGGCCTTCCAGATCTTGAGCGCGTTGTCAGGATCCGTCTTTCGCATCGTTCCGCGCGCACGGTCCACGGTGACCGCCGCATCCCGGAGCTTCTGTGTGTTCGTGCGCTCCTGCGCTTTGCCAAGCGCGTCCGCGATGCGAAAGCTACCGGCATCGAGTATCGCCTCTGCACCGTGCGGTAACTCGGCGGTGCTGACTTGATCGGCGTCGCTGCCCGCAAGCCCTTGCCGCAAGCGGTGTCCCGCTTCGACGTGTGCCGCAAGCATTTGCCATCGTTGCGCGTCCTGGCGCGACAGCGTCGTGACCTCTCCGAGCGGCGCCGCGATGGCCACCCCGGCGCCCTTGCAATCTACGGCAGTCAGGAAGAGCACATCCTTGCAGTAGTCGACGTGCGAAACGTAGTGCGCCAGCTCCTCGGGGCGGTCTTTGGAGTACTCGGAGCCCGTCGTCGCGGATCCAGGACAGAGCTGCCTTCGAAGGACGTCAGGATCGGTCGTGGACAAGGCGCGCATGTGTCGTTCGGCGAAGTCTGCAGGTCCCGAAGCGACATGAATGCCCAGCAGTTGAATTTCGCCGCCTGCGGGCGGACGGCCGTACTCATAGCCGGCGACGCCAAGCCCTTGGTCGAGCACAGGAAGACCACGTTCAAGCACCGTCGGAAGCCACTCGTCGTCACTGAGCTCGAGGTCGTACGCCGCCTCGGTCAAGTCGATGATGGCGGAGCCTACGCGATCCACGCGATTGCCTCTTTCTCTCTCTGCCTATCGCAGAGGCACGCACATGAACCCACAAACACCCGTCCAATCTCCGAGCAATTCAGGCAACCGTCCATACGTAATTGTTCAGAACCAGGAACATTGCAAGCATGAAAATTTGCGTTCCCGCCGTAGATCGTCGAGACGAATCCGTACATTCCTCTAGCGCTCCAGCGCAAGGGGCTGCGCTGCTCATTCGATTGGTGGTCGGGCGTGTGGAGGACTTCGGGATGCCAACCCCCCGGCAGCGTGGTCGCAAGCGTGCACGAGTGGCCAGTTAGTCTCGTTCGAACGGGTTCAGAAGGCTGTTGTCATCCAGCTGCCAGCTGTGGGACTCGGACGGCTCATAGAAGGTCGTCACTTGGATCTCGTCAAGCCCGGGAAAGGCCATCTCCCAGGGATCGACAAGCGGGTCGGTCCCAACGAGCGAGACCCAAACAAGTAACGCGAGCCCGTTCACAGCAACCTTCCTCCTGTTCCCTTACAGGGTAGCGATTTGAGGACTGAAAGCCTGTGCGGAACATTGCAGTTTCCGGCGAAAAGAGGTGATGGGTTCCAAAGACCACCGTCCCGGCGGCCCAACCTGGCGCTGACGCTGACGCCGCCGCTGACACTGACGCCGCCGCCGACACGGTCACTGGCGCTCGCACTGAACTCGCGGCGGACTTGGAGCGGGCGACGGGATTCGAACCCGCGACGTCGACCTTGGGAAGGTCGCACTCTACCACTGAGTTACACCCGCAA
>Ga0209456_10000142_pt1 | contig 38720 bp, 35 predicted proteins | sample COG_11_FD_184755 | JGI IMG/M metagenome (GOLD analysis project Ga0209456, IMG submission 184755) | Pelagic marine sediment microbial communities from the LTER site Helgoland, North Sea, for post-phytoplankton bloom and carbon turnover... | ecosystem: Environmental > Aquatic > Marine > Neritic...
ACCGCAAACCGGACGCCGTTCGGTTCAACCGAACACGGTGGATGGAGAGATCTGCGCTTGAACCTTCCTTCCATAGAAGCCAATTCAAAGGCCCTGTCGGCCCCGCGCCCTACCCGACATTTCTATTTTGGAGAACCACCCGACGCCTGAACTTGGTTTTGACATCGGCGCTCAGCATGAGCCCGATGGGCTAAGAGAGCTCGACGTGCTCAAGGCCTCGTTCGAAGAAGCCAACGATGTCGGCAAAGATGGGCTCGTCAAGACGTTCGCCGCCTTGTGCACCGCTTCGGTGGCCTACCAGAAGCGCCTCGAGCCGGTGCTCACCCTCGCCCTCAACGGCGCGGACGGCAAGACGCTCTTCACCTGGAGCCAGATCGTCCTTCCCGCGCTCAAGGGCGAGCCGCACGCACGAGCCCGCGCAGTCGTCGAAGGCCGGCTGGATCTCATACCACGCGCCTACGCGCAGCAGATCGCCGACTTCCTTGGAATCAAGTTGCGGCTGCGCTACCGCTAGTCGGATCGGCGGAAGCCATAGTCTTGGTTTCGGGGGTCGAAGTCCTGATCCGTCAACCCTGGATTGAGCTCGAGCTCGGTGAACTCGTACGACTCATAGAGCCTCCCGCGCTGGTCCCAGGTAGAGGCCTTGATCATCATGAACGTCCGCTTGCCGAAGAAGTATTCTCCACGGCTGCCATAGTAACGCGGGACGAAAACGCTCTGTCCCGGACGAACGTCGGTCGGCGAGTCGATGCTATCGTTGTGGTGAAGGATCACGTACATGTCCTGCCCGACCCGCTTGGCGAGCCCCCATAGGTTCTCGGAGCGCCCCACATTGACGTAGTGTCCCCTCAAGTTGGACTCGATGACGATGCGCCAAGTCGGCTCGCCGTGCAGGACGCCGCCATCGGACACTTCGAGCGTCATGTCCCCGAGCCTGATCCCTTTTCGCATGTTGTAAGCGCTGATTCTGAGCATGCGCTCGAGGCCGAAGGACGTGATCGGATGATGGAGTCCCTTCATCGCCGCGCGTCCAAACGGACGGACGCTCACCGTGATGTCGGGAAACGACCCCTTGTGTACGCGCAGCTTGTTGTCGTTCGAACCACGAACGTAAATGCCCTCCCTTCCCGCATGCGGCTCTACGTACTTCACGTACACCTTGAACGGCCGGGCGAACTTGAACTCAAACGTCTCCTCGACGAGCTCATCGCCGAAGAGCTCCCGCTTGATCATCGTCCCCCGGTAGTCGTCGACCTCGGCGATCGCGTTGAACGCCTTGTCGAGCAGGGCCTTGGCTTGCTCGCTCTCCGAGGCGGGGGCCCCGATCAGAGCCTGCCCCGCGACCCCAGCCCCCCACAACAAGACGAGCGCTAGCAGAAAAGGGGACAGTCCCCTTTTTGCCTGGACGGCTCCCGCGGATAGTTTGTCTCGCCCCACCACCTCCACGCTATCGCCTGCGGTTAATCGCGTCATCGCAGGATGGAGGGTTCGTAGCCTTCGGGGCGGTCGTAGCCGAGGAGCTGGAAGGTCGTCGCTGCGATGTTGGCGAGGCCTGGGTTCTTGACCTCATCGTTCAGGCGCAGCGTGTCGTTGCCCGGTACGTAGACGTAGCATGGGACCGCGTTGAGGGTGTGACTCGTCTTGCTTCTCAAATGCCGCGTAGCGTCGCGCTCGAAGTCTCCCGACTTCTTGTTGATCTCGAACATCTCGTCGCAGTTGCCATGGTCGGCGGTGACGATGAGCGCACCGTCGAGTTTCTCGATCACGGGGATGATCCGCCCCAACGACAGATCGACAGCCTCCACGGCAATGACCGACGCGTCGAGGTTGCCCGTGTGACCCACCATGTCGCCGTTGGCGTAGTTGATGCGCGCGTGCCGAACGCCTCCCCGTTTCAGAGCCGCCAGCGTTGCATCCGTGATCTCCGCCGCCTTCATCCAGGGGCGTTGCTCGAACGGAACCAAGTCACTCGGAACCTCGACGTACTCTTCGTAGACCTCATCGAACATCCCACTGCGGTTACCGTTCCAGAAGTACGTCACGTGGCCGAACTTCTGCGTCTCGCTGCACGCGAACTGACTGACCTGATTGCGAGCGAGATACTCACCCATGGTCCGGTCGATCTCGGGTGGCTGCACGAGGTAGTGACGGGGCAGCTTGAGGTCGCCGTCGTATTCCATCATCCCGACGAACTCGACGTCCGGGATCGGCCCGCGGTCGAACTCGCCCAGCTCGGGCTCGGTGAAAGCGCGGGTGAGCTCGAGAGCGCGGTCCCCGCGAAAGTTGTACAGCACGACGGCGGCGCCATCGCGGATCGGGCCGACTGGGTCGCCCTTCCCGTCGACGATCACGAACCCCAGGAGGTTCTGGTCGATCATCCCTGGATTTTCGTCGCGCAGGGTTTCAATCGCTTCGGCCGCGCTCGAAAAGCCCCGACCCTCGCCGAGCACGTGATGCTTCCATCCGCGCTCGAGCATCGACCAATCGGCGTTGTAGCGATCCATCGTGATGAACATGCGGCCACCGCCGGATGCAATGCGGTAGTCGCGCGTGCCCTGCTGATTCAGGTCGTGAAGGACCTTCTCGAGAGCCTCGACGTACTCGAGGGCACTGGTCTCGGGCACGTCCCGCCCGTCGAGGAGAATGTGCACGCGCACCTTTTGCACGCCTTCCTCGTTGCATCGTCGCAGCATCGCAAAGAGATGCTCGATGTGGCTGTGGACGTTCCCGTCCGAGAGCAAGCCAATGAAGTGCATCGGCTCACCGCTCTGCGCGACGCGGCGAACGAGCTTCTTCCACTCTTCTCCTTCGAAGATCTCGCCACTATCGATCGCCATCTGGACGCGCTTGGCGCCCTGGTCGAACACACGCCCTGCCCCGAACGCATTATGGCCAACCTCGCTGTTTCCCATGTCCTCGTCGCTCGGAAGCCCGACCGCGGTGCCATGCGCCGCAAGCCGCGTCGTCAGCGAGACCCCGGCGAGCCGGTCGAGCGTGGGCGTGCGGGCCAGCCAAACCGCGTCGCCCTCATTGGACGCACCGCACCCCACGCCGTCCATGACGACGATGAGCACGGGCCCCGGGACGCCCGGAAAAGTCGGGTGCTTCTTCAGCTGCCAATCGGTCACGGAGGCTTCGTAGCACAGTCCCCCACGACCTGTCTTCAGCGCCACCTGCGTCTCGCGAGAAGCCAGGTATGCTCACGCCATGATCGTAGTCACCAATCGCATCCCCGTAGCCGAAGGCTTTGAAATCGACTTCGAAGACCGCTTCCGCAAGCGCGTGCATCTCGTGGACCAAGCCGAGGGCTTCATTCGAAACGAAGTGCACAGGCCGCGACCCATGAAGCTCGACCACCAAACCGGCGAGTGGACGCCGGGGCCTGCAAGCACGGGGTACTACGAGGTCAAGACTTGGTGGGAATCCTTCGACGACTTCGTCGCATGGACCGCCAGCCCATCGTTTGCCGAGGCACACCGAAGCCGGCCCCCAAAGGAGATGTTCCGGGGACCCAACGAGCTCACGATCCACGAGGTGTTCCTGAGCACCGATCACGGGGACGTCCACGCGGAAACGCCATGAGCGATATCGCGGATGACAACCTGGGGTTCGTCGAATGTTGGAACGAAATCCTGACGCCAAAATGGATTCGGTTTCGGCATCTGCTCTCCGGAAACGGCAAGATTCACAGCGACATTGCTTACGCCGACTTCGCTATCGGAGAGGGCGACAAGGTGCTGGACATCGGGTGTGGGTTTGGGGAAACCGCGCTCGAAATTGGCAACCTGGTGGGGCCCACCGGCGAGGTGATCGGAATCGACTGCACCGATGCCTTTCTCGAGATTGCAAACCAGGAGCGGGACGCAGCCGGAGTGGACAACGTGCGCTTCCAAGTGGGCGACGTGCAGGTTTGCGACCTTCCTGAGAGCTATTTCGACGTCGTCTACTCGCGTTTTGGCGTGATGTTCTTTCAAAGCGCGGTGCGGGCGCTTCGAAACGCAAACCGCGCGCTCAAGCCGGGGGGCAAGGTCTGCTTGATCGTCTGGCGCACACTCGCAGACAACCCGTGTTGGGGCGCCGCCAAGGAGGTCGCGCTTCGCCACTTGCCACCCCCGGGCGACAACGCATCGACCTGCGGCCCGGGGCCCTTCTCGATGGCCAGTGAGGAAACCGACCGCGCGATGCTGGAGGCAGCGGGCTTCCCCGAGGTCGACATCTTCAAACGCATCGACGCCGATGTCTGCATCGGCCTCGACCTCGAGGAAGCGATCGACTACCAAATCCTCGTCGGGCCCTCGGGAGAGATCGTCCGGGAGGCTGGCAAGGAGGGGCAACGCAAGCTCCCGGAGATCCGCCGGGAGCTGCACGATCTGATGGAGCCGTATCTGCGGGCTGAGGGGGTTTTTATGCCTTCGAGTACTTGGGCGATCATGGCGCGGAAGCCGGTGTAACCAGACCGGCGCCTGCGTCATCTTTCGGTCATTGGGGCTAATTTGGCCTTGACCGAACTAGAACTTGTTCTAAAATAGACTTAGTTTACATGTAGTAAACTTGTATCCCGGCGGATATTCGGAGGATCCCGTGGAAAACAAGTGTCCAGCGAAGTTTCATAACATCGATTTTTGCGCCCCCTCAACGCACGACAACCCGTACGAGATGTACGACTACTTCCTCGAGCATGAGCCGCTCTACTTTGATCCGCACAACGAGCTCTGGGAGGTCTTCCGTTACGACGACATCGTGGCGATCGAGCGCGACACGGAAACCTTCATCAATGGCGAGGGTGCGCGGCCGAACATTCCGCCAGATCCGGGGATGATCTACCAGGACGGCGAGCAGCACAACAAGCAGCGAGCGCTGGTGTCCTCGGGCTTCACGCCGCGCCAGATGCGCAAAATGGAGGAACGGGCACAACAGATCGTCAGCGAGCTCGTTGGTAGCATGCTCCAAAAGGATGAGGTCGACATCGTTGCCGACTTGGCCGGAGCTCTTCCAATGCGCCTGATCGCCGACATGCTGGACATCCCGGAAGAAAAGCGTGCGTCGGTGCAGCAGTGGATCAACGAGATCATGATGGGTGGGTGCGGTCCCGAGTACGTCACCGACGAAGTCAACGACGCATTCGAAAACTTCTGCATGCATCACGAAGAGATGTACCAGGATCGCATCGCGGCAGGCTGCAAGGGCAGCGATCTCCTAACCATCTGGATCAACGCCGAGATCAACGGCGAAAAGCTCGACGAGTCGCAGCTTCTGTTCGAGCACGTGTTGCTCAACGTCGGCGGCGCGGAAACGACGCGTAGTGCGATCGCTGGTGGGCTCGAACGGCTTTCCGAAGACCCGAAGCAGTACGATGCCCTCTATGAGGACCCGTCTCTCATCCCGAATGCGGTGGAAGAGATCATCCGCTGGGTCTGCCCCTTCGTGAACATGTACCGGACCGCGACCCGCGACTACGAGCTCCACGGCAAGGTCATCAAAGAGGGTCAGATGGTCGGGCTCACCTACCCCGCCGCCAACCGGGACCCCCGCAAGTTCAAGGACCCGCACACCTTCAACATCTTCCGCGACTTCTCGAAGGAGGCCAAGCATCTCTCGTTCGGGCTTGGCCCCCACTTCTGCCTGGGGTCGTCGCTTGCGCGCCTGGAAGTGCGCCTGTCGCTCGAGGAGATGACGAGACGGGTGAAGAGCATTCGGATCCCGGAGGGCAAAGAGGTCGAGTACGTGTCGTCTTCGTTCACGCGAGGGCTCACGAAGTTCCCGGCGATCCTCGAAGCTCGATAAGGAGGCTGCACCGTGGCCTCGGAAGCCGCAGAAGAAAAGACACCGTACGAGCTTCTTGGGCGCGAAGACGGGGTCCGGAAGCTCACGGCAGACTTTTACGCGCTGATGGACACGTTGCCCGAAGCGGCGCCGATCCGCGCAATGCACAAGGGTGACCTCACCGAGATGACCGACAAGCTCGGCACCTTCCTCATCGGATGGATGGGCGGGCCGCAGCATTACCAGGAGCGCTTTGGGCGGGTGATCATTCCGCTCGCCCACAAATCGTTTCCCATTGGGCCGAGCGAGCGAGATCAGTGGCTCATGTGCATGCGGGGCGCGCTCGAAAAGACGTCGCTGGATTCATCGATGAAGACACGGCTGATGGACTCGTTCGGACGAATGGCTGAGATGTGCCGCACCAAAGACTAACCAATGAAACTGAGAAGTGGTGAACCATGAAAATCGTGTACGACAAAGACAAATGCAAGCTGCACGCTCAGTGCCGCGGCGCCGCCCCCGAGCTTTTCGAGTTTGCCGCTGATGGGAGCCTGGTGATTCTGGACGAGAACCCGCCCGAAGAGCTTCGCGAAGCACTGCAAGACGCAGTAGACGCGTGTCCAGAACAAGCAATCTCAATAGAAGATTGAAAGAAGATGGGGATAGATCTTTTTCCCGGACGCCTTCGGCGGCAGTGTGTCCCACCCCACCACCCCCACGCTATCGCCTAGGTTTCGGGGGGCATGGCGAGGTTACCGGAAGGGCTGGTTCGCGGGGATGATGGGCTTGCTCGGTGTTGGTGGGGTGCGAGCGCACCGGACTACGCCGCTTATCACGACGAGGAATGGGGCTGGCCGGTACACGACGACGTTCGCCTGTTCGAAAAGGTCTGCCTCGAAGGGTTTCAGTCGGGCTTGAGCTGGCTGACGATCCTGCGTAAGCGCGAGAACTTCCGGAGAGCGTTCGCCGAATTCGATTACCATCGCGTCGCGCGCTTCAATCGGTTCAGCGTCGATCGGCTTCTCGAAGACGCGGGCATCGTCCGGCACCGCGGCAAGATCGAGTCGACAATCAACAACGCGAAGCGCGCGGTCGAGCTCGAGGACGAATTTGGCTCACTTTCGGCGTTCTTCTGGGAAAGGGTGCCGCCCAAGAGCGAGCGGCCCCGGAGGATGACTCGAGGCGCTTTGATGAAGCTCTCGAAGACGCCCAGCTCCGCGGCGCTGAGCAAAGAGCTGAAGCTTCGCGGGTGGTCTTTCGTGGGGCCGACGACCGCTTACGCGTTCATGCAGGCGATGGGTCTGGTGAATGACCACTTGGAGGGTTGCTTCGTCCGCGATCGCATCGCAAAAGCCCACCGTGCCTGAGCTCACCGACACATTCTACGGAAATGAAATTCAAACCTGGCTGATCGCCATCGGCGCCGCCATCGGCACGTTGGTCGTGCTGCGGCTCGTCGAGCAGGTGCTGATCGTCCGCGTGGCGAAGCTAGCCGAGAAAACGCACACGGTCATCGACGACGTCGTCATCGGCGCGCTTCGCAAGACGAAGCTTCTCTACCTGTTCATCGTGTCGGTCTTCGTGGGCGCGCTTTGGCTGACACTGCCGCCCGACGTCCGCTCGGTTCTCTGGAAGGTCACGATCGTGGCGACGATCATTCAGGCGGGTATCTGGCTCAGTACCGCGCTCCAGATCTGGCTCGAGAACTATCGCAAGGGCGAGGAGGACGGCGGCAATCGCATGACGATGAACGCCCTGAGCTTCCTCGGCCGGATAGCGCTCTGGGCAACCGTCCTGCTGCTCGTCCTCGATAACCTCGGGGTCGACGTGACGGCGCTCGTCGCCGGCCTCGGAATCGGCGGCGTCGCGATCGCCCTCGCAGTGCAGAACATCCTGAGCGACCTGTTCGCCTCGCTTTCGATCGTCCTCGACAAGCCGTTCGTCCTCGGCGACTTCGTGGTCGTCGGCGAGATGGCGGGGTCGGTCGAGCACATCGGTATCAAGACCACGCGCATCCGTAGCATCTCGGGGGAGCAGCTCATCTTCTCAAACGCCGACCTACTCGGTAGCCGGATTCGCAACTTCGGCCGGATGAGTGAGCGCCGCGTCGTCTTCCCGCTCGGAGTCACATACCAGACGCCGGCCGACAAGCTCGAGCGGGTCCCCTCGCTGATTCGCGCCGCCGTCGAGGCGCAGGAACACGTGCGCTTCGACCGCTCGCACTTCGCGTCGTACGGGGATTCCTCGCTCAACTTCGAAACCGTGTACTACGTGGAGTCCTCGGACTACGCCCAGCACATGGACATCCTGCAGGCTGTGAACCTTGCCATCTTCCAAAGCTTCGCCGCCGAAAGCATCGAGTTCGCCTACCCGACCCAGACCCTTTTCGTGGAGAAGTAGGCGCCCCAACCTCTTTTAACCCTTTCAAAAAGGGGTCTGACCCCTTTTCCCTTTTTGAAACATTTTGGGGGGAGTGGCGTTAAGGGGGGGAGCCTTAGATTGGGGTGAGTGATGAAGAGTTTGTGGACGATTGTGTGGGGGGTCCCGATTATGGTCGTCGCCATTTTGGTGGCGATCGGGGTGACGTCCACGCGGGCTGAGTCGCCGCAGGATCAGGACAAGCAAGCCAGTTCGCCGGTGAAAGGTGGCAAGCTCGCGAAAGCGACTTTCGCCGGCGGATGTTTTTGGTGCATGGAGCCTCCCTTCGAGAAGCTCGACGGTGTGGTGAGCGTCACGTCCGGCTACACGGGGGGCCCGGAGACGGGACCGTCGTACGAAGAGGTTAGCTCCGGCCAGACGGGGCATGTCGAGGCCGTCCAGGTGAAGTACGACCCGACCGTCATCTCGTACGAGTACCTGCTGAAGGTGTTCTGGCGCCAAATCGATCCGACCGATGACGGAGGCCAGTTCGCCGACCGAGGCAAGCAGTACCGCACCGCGATCTTCACCTACGATCGCAAACAACGTGAGCTGGCGGACGCCTCGAAACGCAAGCTCGCGAAGAGTGGTGTTTTCAAGGGGCCCATCGTCACGGAGATTCGATGGGCCGACCCGTTCTACGCGGCCGAGGCCTATCACCAGGACTACTACAAGAAGAACCCGACCAACTACAAGCGCTACCGCACCGGGTCCGGCCGCGAGGGTTTCCTCAAAGCCGTGTGGGGCAGCAGACCGCTCCCTCCACCTCAAAAACCAAAGAAGAATCCCATGTCCGACAAGAGCAGAGAATACGACAAGCCCTCCGAAGCCGAGCTGCGCAAAGACCTGACACCGTTGCAGTATGCGGTGACGCAGGAAGAGGGCACGGAGCCACCGTTCCGCAACGAGTACTGGGACAACAAGAAGGAAGGCATCTACGTCGACGTGGTCAGTGGTGAGCCGCTTTTCAGCTCGGCGGATAAGTACAAGAGCGGCACTGGGTGGCCGAGCTTCACCAAACCGATCGACAAAGAAAACGTGACACAGCACGTCGACGGCAAGCTGATGGCCACGCGCACGGAGGTCCGAAGCAAGGAGGGCGACAGCCACCTCGGCCATGTCTTCGAGGACGGGCCGGCACCCACCGGAATGCGTTACTGCATCAACAGCGCATCGCTGCGGTTCATCCCGAAAGAAGACCTCGCCAAAGAAGGCTACGGCGAGTACCTCGCATTCTTCGAGTAGTGGCATGACGGAGCGGTGCTAACCTTGCGGGGATGTCATTGCTTCGCCGAGGCTTGTCGCTCGTTTGGGAGGCGCCGCAGACCGCGCTCGGGGCGGCGATGCTTGGGGCCGAAGCGGCGAGAAGGCGCATCGTCAAGATCGAGGTCGAGGACGGCCGGTTGGTCGTCGAGTCCAGAGGGACGGGCATCTCGCTTGGACACATCGTGTTTTGGAGCCGCGAGAACAGCCGCTGGCACGACCTCGACATTCGAAACCGTGACCACGAGGTCGGTCACACCAAGCAGTCGCGGTTGCTCGGGTGGTTCTACTTGCCGGTGGTCGGGCTGCCGTCTATCTCGCGCGCAGCCTACGCCCTTCTCTTTCGCGAGGTGACCGGCCGACAGTGGACCCGGTACTACGAGGGCTACCCGGAAAACTGGGCCGACCGCCTCGGTGGCGTCATTCGCGAGAAAGAGCACAGCTGATGGAGCTTCAAACCGCCGGAACCAAGTACCAAGGGTTCATTTACCGCCGCCAGCCACGCAACGTGTACTGGGAGACGACCATCTCCTGCGACCTCGCCTGCCAACACTGCAGGGCAAGCGCGATCCCGCACCGTGACCCTGGCGAGCTGACGACCGAGCAGGGCAAAGCTTTGATGCGCAGCGTCCAAGAGCTCGGAAGCATGCTCGTGCTGACAGGCGGCGACCCGCTCAAGCGCCCGGACATCGCCGAGCTGATCGAGTACGGGCGGTCCCTGCCCATCCACGTATCGATCACCCCGAGCACGACTCCGCTGCTGCAGCGCGAAACCGTAGACCGATTCCACGAGCTCGGAGTCAGCGCGATGGGCGTCAGCCTCGATGGACCGACCGCCGAGCTTCACGACGCGTTTCGCAATGTGGCAGGCACATTCGACTACTCGATGCGCGCGCTGCAATGGGCGCGCGAGTTCGACATTCCGGTGCAGGTCAACACGACGATCACGGCGCAAACCCTTCCGCACGTGCAAGAGATGTACGAGCTGCTGCGCGACAAGGCCGCGCCTCCTGTGCGCCGCTGGAGTCTTTTCTTGCTGGTTCCGGTCGGCCGTGGGAGCGAGCTCGCCACGCCGAGCGCCGACGACGTCGAGAGACTGCTCGCGTGGGTCTACTCGATCTCCGACGAAGCTCCGTTCCGGGTCGGCACGACCGAAGCACCCCACTACCGTCGCTATTGGATTCAGCAGAAGCTCGCCGAGGGCATGTCACTCGAGGACATCCAGGCGCGCGCGCGCCAGATGGCCTTCGGCATCCGTGACGGCAATGGTGTGATCTTCATCTCCCACCTCGGCGAAGTGTACCCGGCCGGCTTTCTGCCGTACCCGCTGCTCGGGAACGTCAAAGACCAGCCCCTGCACGAGATCTATCGCGAGTCTGAGGCGCTTCACGAGATTCAGGACCCGGCGAATTACAAAGGCCGCTGCGGCCGGTGTGAGTTCAAATTTGCGTGCGGCGGCTCGCGGGCGCGTGCGTACGCGATGACGGGCGACCCACTTGGCGAGGATCCGCTATGTGCGTATCAGCCCGACGCTGAGTCAGCCTGAGCTCTCGGTTACTTCTTGGGTAGCCCGAGCGCGCGATCGGCGATCAGATTCATCAGGAGGTTGTTGAACACGTAGACCGTGCCTTCGCGGAGCTTGCGTTCAACGTGGTACTCCGACGCGAGGCCCCAACCTCCAAACGTGGTCAGCGCAGCACGCGACGTCTCCCACGCCGCCTCTGAAGCCAACACTTTGGCCATCGCAGAGCGCGGCACCGCGTCCTCGCCACGATCGACCCGATCGAGGACGTCCCAGCGGACTAGATCCGCCGCCTCGACTTTGGCGTAGGCCTGCACCAGCGGATACTGGATGCCCTGGTTGACACCGATCAGCTGATCGAACGTCTTGCGGGTCTTGGCGTACTCGACGCTTCGGTCGAGCAGGAACCGCGCGTTGCCGATCGCCTCCGAGGCCGCGAGCACCCGCCGAATCACGAAGCCCTTCATGAGGCATGGGAGCCCCTCGCCCACTGGCCCGATGCGCGCGCTGTCCGGCAAACGCAGATCGTCAATGAACAAGCTCGCGGTCATGCGGTGTGCGACCAGGTCGATCGGGTGCATCTCGACTTGGTGACCAACCTCGTCGAGGTCGAGCAAGAAGAGCGTGGTCCCTTCGTCGGCGCGCGCCAAGAGGATCATCAAGCGGGTGTGCTCCGCAAAGGAGATCAGCACCTTGCTAGCGTTGATCACCCACTCGTCGCCGTCGCGGCGCGCGGTGCTTGCAAGCTCGGCCATGTTGGCGCCGCTGTCGGGCTCGGTTGCTGCGACCGTGAGGAACCGTATGTCGCCGGACGCAACACCTGGAAGGTATTTCTTCTTCTGCTCCTCTGTGCCGTGAAGGACGAGCGTTCGGCAAATCGCCATCTGCGCGTTGACCGACGCCGCATCGCCTCCTGCCCGGTTGATCTCCTCGACCAGGACGGCAGCCACTTGGGCCCCGGCGTCTACGCCGCCGTACGCCTCGGGAATGAACGTGCCGAAATACCCAGCCTCACCGATCGCGTCGAAGAACTCGGCTGGAAACGTCTTGGCGGCGTCCTGCTCACGCCAATAATCTGGGCCGAACCGCTGCAGCGCGGGGCCAAGCGCGGCACGGACCTCGTCCGCCACTGAATCCAAGGGTCTTTTCGGCGCCATTGGGCCTCAGCTTTACATCGACGCGCCTACGCCGCCAACAAGTCGCGCAGCGCCTCGTAGACGTCGGGGTGGTTGGCGATGTGGACGTGATTCATCCCCGGGAACACGGTTCCGCCCGCAAAATGAATCCGGCGGGCGTGCTCGGGGTCCTCCCCGGACGCGCTCGGCAGCCGAACTATCAGGTCACCAAGCAGCTGGCCTAGCGGATGCTCCGGATCGCGGGAAATCGTCGCCGCCAGGAAATAGTACCCGACCCCATCGACGAGCGGCACGTTCTGCCGCGCGTCGGCAAATACCTCGTCGGGATCCCGTCCGATCCATTCTTCGTCGATGGTGTAGCCGTAGCGGAGGTCCTTGACGCCGGCGCTGCGTGAATCGAGTAGCTCTGCGGGAACCTGAGCGCCCGCAGCGTCTACTTTGCGCAAGACGTTGGTCAACAGGTTCACGGCCTTTTCGAGCGGCGCGCCGAGATGCGGTGACCCGATGCAGGCAACGTGACGAAGGTGTGACACCCAAGGCTCATCATGCTCGCGGGCGTAGTGCGCCGCGCTTCGCGCAACCAACCCGCCCATGCTGTGCCCAACGAGCGTGATCTCTTCGACCGGCACCGGATACGCTTCGAGCACCTCGGTAATCAATTTAGCCAACGCGCGCCCATTCTCCGAAATGTGCCGGCCGGTGTTGTAGCGGAGATAGATTGGCGTGTAGCCGAGGTCGCCGGCAAGCCGGGTGCCGAATGTCACGTCGGGATCGCCGTAGTGAGCCTCTGAGGACAGGCTCCAAAGCCACTCGGTCGCTGCCAAGCTGTGCACGAAGATGCAGACCTTGTTCGTCGGCTTTGGAAACGCCGCCGCGAAAGCCTCTCTGGTCGCCGGAAGATGGCGCCCGTGGTGGCGGAGGGTCATACCGAGGTCGAGGCGGCTGTTCTTTCGGCTGAGGTGGTCGCCCCAAAATCCGTTGATCGACGCCTGCAGATAGTCCACGTACCAGGTCGCGGTTCCTGCGGCGCTCGACCGGACGGGCGTGGCGAGCTCGAGGGCCTCGGCGTCGGAGGTGCGATCGAGGCCGGCTTCGGCGACATCGGCAACCGCATTGACCGTGAAGCGACTGATGCCGTTGAGCACCCGAATCGACTCGAACACGCCCCCGGAGATAGCCGTTTGGACGCCTGTGACGACTTTCGCCGTGCTTTTGGCCGGCTCGACCGGTGCAAACCGCCGTACGGATCGCTCGACGACCGTATCATGCGTCCGCTCGACGAGATGGGTGGTCTCCTCAACCACGTCGAATACCAAATCGATGAACCCCCGTATGCGTCGCATGCCGGAGTATGGACCGCTTGAGGGGCGGCGAGCAAAGTGCTCCACTACGGCGATGAAAATGAATCAATTGCTTCAGGTATCCGTGATGGCCCTGGCCCTCCTGCTCGTCGCTGCCTGTCAGAACAAAGGCCCAACCCCGAAGGAGGGGGCCGCTGCGGACGGTCACGCGCCCAAAGTCGGAACGACCGAAACCGGCGGCGCGCATCCGGGGGCCGGCACGCAGGACCCACACGCGGGGATGGCTCCGCCGCAAGCTCCGGGTGCGACGCACGGTCGGCCGGATGCATCGGGGATGATCGACGTGGGCGCGATCGCGTTCAAAGTGCCCGCCAAGTGGGAGGCTCAGCCGCCGAAGTCGTCAATGCGAGCTGCGCAGGTGGGCGCACCCGGATCGGCGGGGCCGGCTGAGCTCATCGTCTTCTTCTTTGGCCCGCAAGGCGCGGGCTCTGCGCAGGACAATATCGACCGCTGGATTGGGCAATTTACCAACCCCGATGGTTCGCCGGTGACCGACGCGAAGCGGACCTCTAGCAAGATATCGGGTTTGGAGGTGACCCAGGTCGAGGTCGCAGGCCAATTCGCCAGTGGAATGGGTGCCCCGGGGCAGCCGCAAACGGCTCAAGCGGGTCAGCGTCTGATCGCAGCCATCGTCAGCACCGGGGGCGGCCCTTACTACTTCAAGTTCCTCGGCCCGAGCGCGACCGTGACGGAAAACGCTGCGGCCTTTGACGAATTGCTCGCTTCGATCGTAGCGTCGCCCTAGTCACAGGGAGTTCCTAGAGATGACGGAAGCTCAGCAACAACGGAGCGCCGTGCGGCCTACCGATCTGCGCCGCCGCTCCCGATTCGTGCAGGCGCTTGCGTTCTCGCATTCAACTTCCGTGTCTCCGACGTGGCGACGAATGATGACGGTCTCCACGTACTTTTTGTTGTGGGCGTTGCTGACCGCGCTCGCACCGCTGTGGATTCTCGTGGCGTTGGTGGTCGGCGTTTTGCGCCGATGCTCTTTCGTGGTCTTCCGGCTGTTGATGTTCTTCTGGATCTATCTCACGACCGAGCTGGTCGGCCTGATCGCTGCGGCGGGGATCTACCTGATCACCCCTCGGAACATCGAGCGGCGAGAGGACCTTTTCTTCCAGCTCGAGTGCTGGTGGGGCAGCTCCTTGTTCCGATCGATCAGCCGGTGTCTCTCGCTATCGACAACCGTCGAGGGTGACGACCAGATCCTCCCTGGCCCCGTCCTGGTGTTCATCCGCCACGCGAGCATCATCGACACTGCCGTCCCCGTCGCCCTCATCTCCAACACCAAAGGGCTGCGGCTTCGTTATGTGTTCAAACGCGAGCTCCTCGTCGACCCGTGCATCGACGTCGCCGGCCATGCGTCGCCCAACTATTTCATCGACCGCGGTGGGAGCGCCCACGAAGAATTGGCCGGCGTTCGCAGCCTCGCAGAGAACCTGGGCAACGAAGGCGTGCTCCTCTATCCGGAGGGCACCCGCTTCACCGAACGCAAGAAGAAAATCGCTCTCGAGAGGCTTGCCAAGACCCACCCGGACCTCGTGACCATGGGCCAGTCGTTCAAGCACTGCCTTCCTCCCAAACCCGGCGGCGCGCTCACCCTCCTCGACGCGGCTCCCCACGCCGACGTGCTGATCGTGGCGCACCGCGGTCTCGAAGGTCTAGCCGAGGTCTCAGACTTGTTGAGCGGCGCGGTCGTTGGCAAGGAAGTGGAAGTCCGCATTTGGCGCATCAACGCCGCCGACATTCCAAAAGGGGAAGATCGACGGCGTTGGCTGTTCGACTGGTGGAAGCGCGTGGACGATTTCGTCGGGGGCGAGCTCTAGTGCAGCACTGGGCCTATCGGCGACGCTTGCGACGTCCCTGCGAGGGGCTGGCACCAGGGCCGAGGTAACGGTCTTCGGCGATGCCGTAGTCGTCTAGGATTTCCGGATTTGCGCGGCGGGCAGCGTCGCGGTCGAGGGTGATCACCTCGCCATGCCCCGTCACTACACGCAGCCATTTTCCGCGAGCGTTGTCGACGATCGACGCGAGGTGCCTTAAATCGCGCGGGACCACGCCGTTGACGAGACGAACAGTTTCGCCTCCCCACTCCTGATAGCCTCGGTTCACCAAGTGCGGAAGAACCTGCCCTATCACGATGATCTCACGGCGCTCTCTGGTCACCAGATTGTTCACGCGGGCGTAGCTCAGCGAATCCGGATACACCGCCTCGGGATGGTCGATCAGCTCTTTGGTCAGGGGCTGGAATACGAGCCCACCAAATTGTAGGTAGCGGGGCCATTCAGTACTTCGCCGACCGGGTACCAGGGGGATATGCGGCGTGAGCTTGATCGTTTTCTTCAGTTTCTTGCCGTCACGCAGCAGCGTTGCCGCAATGGTGTCTCCGATCTGCTTGCTCTGATAGGTCAGTGAGTAATCCACGCGCCCTATTCCGGGCCAGAGCACGGTGAGATCGTTGGCGATCGCCTTTCCGTCGATCCCGAGCAGCACGTCTCGAGGCTTCAACACGCCGTAGGAAGGCCCGCCGTAGTCCACGCGGGTGACGAGCGCGCCCGTTTGGGACGGCCCCATTCGGGCAGCGTGACGTTGCGCGGCGCTTTCCATGTCCTGCACGTCGATCCCGAGACGGGGAAAGCCGTCGTAGCGCCCATCGCCTACGTCCTCGAGGAAATGCCGGATCACCGGGCTCGGAATCATGTAACCCACGTTGTCGGCGTCATCCATGCCTTGCATGGCAATGCCCGCGATCTCCCCGTCCGTCATGACGGGACCGCCGCTGTTGCCTTCATTGATCGCCGCATCGATCTGCACCGATAAGAGTGCGCGATAGGACTGCAGGTAGTAGTCGACTTCGACACGCGACACGATCCCCGAGGTGATGGAGAGCGTGGCTCCGCCGATGGGAAACCCATAGACCACGACCTGTTGCTGGAGCTTTGGCATGTCGCCAATTGGCACCGGCTCCGTGTTCTTGAAGAAACGTTCGTCCTCGACTTCGACCAACGCAAGGTCGGCGTCATGGCTGATGAACTTCACCGTCGCCGGAAAGCGCTCGCTGCCGTCCGCACGTTTTACCTCGATTCCGACCGCGCTCTCGACCACGTGTGCGTTGGTCAGGACTCGATTGCCCCCGATGATCACACCCGAGCCGCCGTAGGGCTCTATGCCCTGGGTTTGCCACGGAACCGTGAGGTCGGGCGGATCCGAGTAGACGAAGAGTTGCACCACGCGCGACGTGATAGTTCTCTCTTGTGCACCCGCGGGACTCGCCGCCGCGCCTGCAATGGACAGTGCCAGGAAAAGCGCAAGCCTTCTTGCGCTCATGCGCTCAGACATCCTCTCGGGAGTCTGACTCGGAGGAGCATTGCGGATCCGCCAAGTCCGTGAAGGTGTCGCCATCGTTGTCGATGCCGTCGCTACATCGCGGGTTGGGGAACTCCCGGGTGTCGTCTGGATGGGCGCATCCAAAGTCTGCCATGTCGATCAGCCCGTCGTGGTCGTTGTCGATGCCGTCGCGGCACTCGGGCGTCGTGCTCGTTTCGTTGCCGTCGACAGGACTGGTACATCCGGGATCTCGACCGTAGTCGATCAAGCCGTCGTCATCGTTGTCGAGCCCGTCACTGCACTGAAGGTCGGGAAACTCGTGGGTGTCGTTGCTGTTTGCGCAACCCGGGTCGTCAGGGAAGTCGACGGCACCGTCGCCGTCGTTGTCGGCGCCGTCCGAGCACTCCGCCGGGGTGTCGACCTCGCTTCCATCGCCAGGGCTTCCGCAACCGAGGTCAGAGCCGTAGTCGATCAACTCGTCACCGTCGTTGTCGATGCCGTCACTACAAGCAGGCTCGCCTGCTTCCGAGTCCCACAGCGGATTGCCAAAACAACCTGGGTCAGCAAGGTCAACGAAGCCATCTTCGTCGTTCTGGCAGTGCGATCCACACCAAACGGTCTAAACGGCTTCGTTTTTGAAAGCATAGTGCCCCCTATAGGGTCACTTTATCATGCGTGGAAGATGCTTTCGTAGTCTTCGGCTAGTGCGACCCGAGGGCCGCCGCGAAGATGATGGGCTGAAGCTCGATGCTCTCGGCGCGCTCACCCGTGCCCAAATCAGAGCTCAACCCCACGACCACCAGAAACAAGAACATAAGCACGTACCGCATATCCACCCCCTTTGTGGCGCCTGCACGGCTCGACCAATTAACAGGATGATCTCACCTTCCCGGGGCTGCGTAAAGGAAGCGGCGGTACCCTGAATTGCCGGGCCCAGTCGTGGTAGGAGGGTGGGATGAGAATCGACACGTTCAACGGCGAGACCAACTGGGCGAAGCTCGCGGAGGCCGGCAGGCAGGCCGAAGCTCGTGGCTTTGATGGTTTCGCGATTCCGGAGATCACCGGGGACCCTTTGATTCACGCCGCGATGGTGGCGAACGCAACCGAGAGGATTCAGGCACGGACGGCGATCGCGGTTGCTTTCCCGCGAAGCCCGATGGTGCTCGCGAGCCAAGCGTGGTCGATACAGGTGAACTCGGGCGGACGGTTTGCGCTGGGCTTGGGCACGCAGGTCAGGGGCCACAACGAACGGCGCTTCAGCACGCCTTGGAAAGCGCCGCGAAGCCGGATGATCGAATACGTGAAATCGCTTCGCGCGATTTGGCGCTGCTGGGAGCTCGGAGAGCGTTTGGACTATCAGGGTGACCACTATCAGTTCACACTGATGACACCGGAGTTCACGCCGCCGAAGTCGAACCTGCCCATGGTGCCCGTGTATCTAGCGGCGGTTCGGCCGAGGATGATCGAGTCGGCGGCAAGCGTCGCGGACGGGCTTCGCCTGCATGGCTTCTGCACCAAGAAGTACTTGAAGGAAGTCGTGTGGCCCGCGATCGACCGTGGGCTCCGGGCAGCGGGGCGGTCGCGGAGCGAGCTCGACGTATGCGGGGGCGGTTTCATCATGACCGGACCCGACGAAGAGACCGTGATGAAGAATCGCGAGTGGGTGCGGTATCGATTGGCGTTCTATGGGTCGACACCCTCCTATCTGCCGGTCATGTCGCTTCACGGCTGGGACGACTTGGCGCAGAAGCTCCTCCACATGTCGAAGACCGGGCAGTGGAAGCAGATGGCTGCGGAGATCCCGGACGACATGCTCGACGAGTTCTGCGTGTACGCGCCGTACGATGCCTTGCCCAAGGCGATCGAAGAACGATTTGGCGGCATCTCGGACACGGTGGAGCTCGGATTCGAGGACGACACCGACCCCGACTTGGCCCGGGAAGTCATCGAGCGGGTGCACGGGATCGAGAGCCGATTCGAGGCTCCGGCGAACCATTTCTCCTAGTCGGCGTTCTTGCTCAACACGAGCAGTGCGGTTTCCGCAGCGAGGTTGGCATCTTCGTCGTCGCCGATGACGCGGCCGTGCGTGTCGTCGTAGTAGCGGGCCTCTTCGACCGTCACTCCCATCTTTTCGCAGAGCTCGAGCATGTCGCGGATAGACGGGAAGCGCCGGTTGGGCGTGTTGTACCACTCGTGGGAATAGGGGCCTGGCGCCTTTGGGGCGCGGCCTTCGAGGCCGAACATCTCACGCAGGGTGCGGTGAGCGAAGTTGGTGAAGCCGACGATGGCACGGCGGCCGACTCGGAGGGCATCTTCGAGCAGGCGCTCGACGTTGGGCACGACTTGAAGGGTCGAGGAAAGGACGACGTAGTCGAAGCGGTTGTCGTCGAACGCCGGCAGGCTGACGTTCAAGTCGTAGTCGATCGCCTCGACGCCGTGCTGCATGGTCGCTGCGATGAGCTCGGTGCTAACCTCTACGCCGCACAAGAGTGGCGCGCCGCGCTCCTTGAGCCGCGCCAGCAAGTCGCCCTCGCCACATCCGAGGTCGAGTACCGAGCTTCCCGTGGGAATCAGCCCGAGGATGCGATCGTCCTCTGCGCTCTTTCGCGGCGGCTGAGGCTCAGGGGCGTCGAGCTTTGCCGCGATCAATGGGCCGAAGGCGGCGATGTCGTTCGGCAATAGAAAGCTATCGTGCCCGCCGTCGGTCTCGATCTCGCAATACGAGACCGGCTGGCCGAGGGTCGTCATGATCGCGACGAGCTCGCGCGACTGCCTCGGCGGGAAAAGCCAGTCGCTCGAGAAAGAAATGACCAGCCAATCGCACCGAGCCGAGCGGAAGGCCTCGAGCCGCGCCTCGCGGGTGTCTCCCAGATCGAAATTGTCCATCGCGAGGGTGACGGTCACATAGGAGTTCGCGTCGAAGCGCCCGACGAACTCCTTACCTTGGTAAGCGAGATACGAGCCGACCGAAAACCGCTTCTCGAAGTCGGTCACGATGTCGCGCGGTGCATGACGATCGAGATCGAACTTCCGAGTCATCGCGTCCGAGGACAGATAGGTGATGTGCCCGAGCATCCGCGCAAGCGCGAGGCCCGTCTGAGGGAACTCACTAGTGCCGTAATACTGCCCGCCGTGGAAATGCGGGTCGGTCTGGATCGCGTTGCGGCCCACGACATCGAACGCGATGGCCTGAGCCGTGACCCGCGCCGACCCGGCAATGACGACCGCGGTTTCGACCTGATCGGGGTAGCGCGTGGCCCAGCAGAGGGTCTGGTGGGCGCCAAGCGAGCCACCGACGATGGCGCGAAGGCGTTTGATGCCGAGCAGGTCGACGAGGCGCTTCTGCACGTCGACCATGTCTTCGACGGTCACCAAGGGGAAGTCGCTGCCGTAGGGAATCCCGGTGGCGGGATTGACCGTCGCGGGCCCGGTGGTTCCCCGGCAGCCGCCGAGCACGTTGGAGCAGATGACGAAAAGTCGGTCGGTGTCGAGGGCCTTGCCCGGGCCGATGAGCCCTTCCCACCAACCCGGCTCGTCGCTCTCGTCGTGCCGAGCGGGATGCGAGTCGCCCGAAATCGCGTGGCAGATTAGCACCGCGTTACTGCGGTCTTCGTTGAGCGTCCCGTAGGTCTCGTACGCGACTTCGACGCCGGGAAGCGTTCCGCCTTGGCGAAGCTTCATCGGCGTCGGGAAGACGGCAGTCTGCACGTGCCGGAGTGGCTTCCCACTCCGGAACGAATCCGTGCTTTCAAACTCTGCGACCACGAGAGTCGGTTAGCCTACCCCACCGCGGCTGCAAGCGCTTGATCGATGTCCGCGATGATGTCTTTCACATCTTCGATGCCCACCGAAATACGCACGTACTCCGGAACGACGCCGGTCTGTTGCTGCTCCGCTGCGGTCAGCTGTTGGTGCGTGGTCGAGGCCGGATGAATCACGAGCGTCTTCGCGTCACCGATGTTCGCGAGGTGTGAGCAGAGCTTCACCGAGTTGATGAACTTCTTGCCCGCTTCCATGCCGCCTTTGATGCCAAAGCCGAGGATCGCGCCCTTACCCTTGGGAAGGTAGTGATTGGCCCGTTCGTTGTCGGGATGCGAGGCAAGGCCCGGGTAGTTGACCCACTCGACCGCATCGTGTGCTTCGAGATGCTCGGCGACCGCCTGCGCATTTTCGCAATGCCGCGGCATGCGAAGGTGCAATGTCTCGATCCCCTGCAAGAACAAGAACGCCGCAAACGGGCTCATCGCAGCCCCGGTGTCACGGAGCCAGTGCGTCCGCGCCTGCACGTTGAACACGATGTTGCCCATCGGAGCAAGGGCGTCGGCAAGGACAGCGCCGTGATAGTTCGGCGACGGGCCGCAGAACTCGGGCCACTTGTCGCGGTTCTCGGTCCACTGGAAGTTCCCCGAGTCGACGATGCAACCGCCGACGTGCGCGCCGTGGCCACCAATGAACTTCGTCGTCGAGTAGACGTTGATGTCGATCCCGTAATCGAACGTCTGGAGCAAGCACGGTGTCATCACGGTGTTGTCACAGATCACGGGAAGCGCTCCGTGGGGAGCACTGTGGGCCGCATCTGCGATCGCCTTGAAGTCCGGAACGTCGTTCTTGGGATTGCCGAGCGATTCGATGTACACGAGCCGCGTGTTCTCATCGACCAAGTCGTGAATCTGCTCCGGGTGATTCGGATCGAAGAACCGCACCTCGACCCCGAGGTTCTTGAACGTGCTGGTGAACAGCGTCCACGTGCCGCCGTACAAGCTCGTCGCCGACACGAAGTTCTGACCGGAGTGACAGAGCGTGAGGATCGCGGCGTTCACCGCCGACTGCCCCGACGCAAAGCCGAGCCCCGTCACGCCACCGTCCATCGCGGCAAGCCGCTTCTCGAGGACATCGACGGTCGGATTCATGATGCGGGAATAGATGTTCCCGAACTCGGCCAGGCCAAAGAGCGCGGCGGCATGGTCGGTATCGTTGAAGACGTACGACGTCGTCGCGTAGATCGGCACCGCGCGCGCGTTCGTGGTTGGGTCAGGTTCCTGGCCGGCGTGAAGCGCACGCGTACCAAGCCCATAGTTCTCTTCGCTCATGTCGATTTACCTCGTTAGAAGAAAGGGGTCTGACCCCTTTTTGGGGCGCTGGGGGGTGGGAGCATAACGGGTTTGTGGTGGAACTCACAAGCGAGATCGTTTTGGTGGGCTGTGCGTCTTTACCGGAATGAGTAGAAAACTCGCGAGCATCGGGCCTCCGGATTTGCCAGAATCTTTGAGGAGGCGGGGACCACGGATGGAAGCAGGCAGCCACGATTCACTGGCGGACCAGCTCTTGGAGCTGCACGGTATTCAAGAGGCGCGCGTCGCAGCCGAAGAAGAAGCTCGGCTCAGGGCGGCGGAGGAGGCGCGGCGGCGGGGCGAAGCTGAAGCACAGCGGCGCCGCGAGGAAGAGGAAGCGCGGCTCCATGCCGAGCAGGAATCCCGATCGGCAGAAGCGCGAGCGCGCCGCGAAGAGGAAGAGCGCCGCGTACGCGAAGCCAAAGAGGCCGAGCTCCGGGTGCAGCTCCAAGAAGAGGCAAAAGCGCGCGCCGCTGAGCGGCACCGCACACTCGAGCACGAGAAGGAGATGGCGGCGATCACCGCCGCCGAAAAGGCGAAGATCCGGACTCGTCGCATGTTGGTCAGCGGGGTCGTGATCGTGCTGCTGGGTAGCGCCGGGGGATATGTCTTTGGCGTGAAGCCGGCTCTCGAGCGAAAGGCCCTCGAAGCGGAGCTCGCCCGGCAGGAGCAGCAACTCGCGCTCGAGGAAAAGGAACGCGCCCAGCAAGAGCTAGTCGACGCGCAGCGGCGCGCCGAGGAAGCGGAGCAAGACAAAGTGCGGTTCGAGGAGAAGATGGAGGCCCGCGAGCAGCGCCAAAAGGAGCGCGAACAGCGGGCGAAGGTTCGGCCGAAGCAGCGCCCGAAGAACAAGAGCGGGGACTGCGCGCCAGACGATCCGCTCTGCGGCATCAAGATCGACTAGAGCCGGGAGCGGCGGTGGCGCAGGAACGCCAGTGCTCGCTTCAGTCCTCCGGGATACGCGGTACTGGCGGAGGTATGCTTCGGCGTGCCGCCGCACGGATGCCGCCACGCGTGTAGCGCCCCATCAACGAGTGCCATTCCATGATGACGCTGCCGCCCGTCTCTTGGTGGCGCTCTTGAAAACTAGCGATGAAATCGAGGCACGCGTGGTCGATGAAATCGAGCTCGTCGAAATGCATGTGAAGCTCGGTACCGGGTGGGATCTCCTCGAGCGCGCCGGCAAGTAGAGGAAGCGCGACAAACGTTGCTGCGCCGTGGAGATGAAGCTCGATGCGCCCATCGGTGTCCAAGCGCTCGATGTCGAGATGTGCCAAGGAGTACACCAGCGTCATCGTCGAGAGCACCAATCCGAGGACGATCCCGGTGAGCAGGTCGATCGCCACGATCCCGAGAACGGTCGCCACGTAGATCCCGAACACCGCCCGCCCGTAGTCAAGAAGCTTTCTCGGGGCGGAAACCTGGATCAGGCGAATCCCGACGTAGATCAGGATCGCGGCCAGAGCCGACTCCGGAACCAAGCCAAGGAGCCCCGGCAGAAATGCGACAAAGAGGAAGACCCATATCGCGTGCATGATGGAAGACCAGTGCGTTTGCGCGCCTGCCTGAACGTTGGCCGTGCTCCGGCTGATGACGCCGGTGATCGGAAGCGCCCCTAACACCCCGCACGCGAGGTTTCCGATGCCCTGCGCTGCGATCTCGCGGTCGTAGTTGGTTCGCTCGCCCGGGTGCATGTGGGAGACGGCCGTCGCGCAAAGGAGCGTCTCGGCGCTGGCGACGAATGCGAGGGCGACGCCGGAGATCAAGATGTCGGTCCGCATCAGCTTCGAAAGCGAGTCGGCGGTCGGCAAGGTGACGTACGACAGTAGCGAATCCTTCACGATGACGTAGTCGATCGGAAGCCGAAGGGCCGCGGCAGCGAACGATGCAACCAGAACGCCGGCCAGAGCGCCTGGAACGTAGTGCAACCGCTTGGGCCGGAAACGATCCCACAGCATGATGGTGAGCAGCGTGGCTACCCCGATCAACGCGGCGATGTAGTGAGTGCGGTCACCTCCGGTCGTCATCGTCTTCAGTACGCCGGAAGGGATCTGGTAGATGTTGTAGAGAACGCTGCCCTCGACGTCATCGTCGATCATCACGTGGAATTGCTTGACCACGATGATGAACCCGATCCCAGCCAGCATGCCGCGAATGACCGCCGGGGACACCGCGCGAAAATAAGTTCCGAACTTGAGAAAACCCGCCACCGCCTGGATCAACCCAGCGAGCATCACGATGACGGCAATGCTGGTGATGCCGTACGGGTCCGCGTCGGTGCGGTACTCGACGACCCACTCGAGCACGAGCACACTCAAACCCGCAGACGGCCCCGAGATCTGAAGCGGCGCACCACCGAGGAAGCCCACGACGATGCCGCCCACCACTGCGGTGATCAAACCGAGTGAGGCAGGCATCCCCGACGCGCGCGCGATCCCCATCGACAGAGGAAGCGCGATCAGAAACACCACCACCGACGGCGGCACGTCTTTCACAATCCCCCTGAATCTGTCGCTTAACGCAGGTATCCCCAGCTCCTTTGGTTTATCGGTGGTCCCAAAGGAAGCGTTTATAGCACGGGAGCGGCGGCCCTACCCCGGCCAAAGTTTGCCCTGGTTAGCCGCGCGTAACTCGTGGGTTTCTGCCCGCTGCGCTGGTGACGAGCAGAAGCTGCGATCAGCAGTTGACCCCTGTCTCACGAGACCCGTAGAGTCGCACAAGAGCTCTTCCCGCCGGGTTGAGGTGCGCCCTACTCTCTACGGCTCCACCCAGTAGTTCATCACGACGAAGTTCTGGTCGCCGTGGTGTTGCGGGTAAACCATCAAGCCGTACTTGTAGAGGTTGTCGGGTGTGTATTGGGCAGCGGGGATGTTGCCCACGGTGCCTTCGAAGAACGCCGTGTCCTCGGTGCTGAGGCTGTAGCTGTAGCCGAAGTGGAAGCCGACCGAGGTGCCGACTTTGGCTCCGCCTGGTGACGTGGTCGAGAACTCGAGCTTGACGTCGACGTCCATGGATGCGCCGCGCGCCGACCCTTCGCTCGTGGAGATGCCGATGGTGTCCAAACCGGATCCTTCGCTCACGGGTCGAGGGCCGTTCCACAGGCTCTGGTAGCCTGGTTCGCTGTTCTCAGCTTCACGGAGCAACCGATTCTTGTCGTCGGCACTAGGGTACGACCAGACGTCGCCCGGGCTGTGCCCAAAGACGGTTTCATCCACGTCGAGCCCCTCGCCGTTGTGATCGTTGTAGAACCCGGTGGAGCTCGCGAGTGTCTGAATCTCTCTCGGGATGTTGATGCTCACCGTTCGGCCGACGTCCTCCTCAGCCGGCGAGGAGACGATCGTGTAGTAGTAGACGTCGAACGGAACGGTGGTGAACACGACTTTGTCTTCACCTGGTCCGCTCGTGTAGGAGTTGTACTTCTCGATAGTGGTGGATTGGCTGGAGGTGAAGTCGAGCGACTGCTCGATGGTCAACGACATTTCCGCGCCTCCGAAGATCCCGAAATCCGCTTCGTAGCCCACGCTCATTCCCGTCGAGAAACCGATAGCGGTTTCCTGTTCTACGGTCGTGCCCGAGACCTTGCCAAACGTGGAAACACAATCGTCGGGGGATTGATCGATCCCGCTGTGGTACGGCGGCGAGGCCATCGTCGCGATGATGGTCGGATCTGTGAACAGAAGCTCGTAGTCTCCGTCGTAGCGAACCATCGCGGAGTCGTCGTCGATGTTGCCAGGGGCGAGGATCACCGAAGACCAGGGGGTCGTCGCTCCAGGCCAACGCATCTTCTCGCTCCAGACGTCGAGACTGTCGAGGCCGCGGACGTAGATCGTTTGGTGATATTCATAGATCAGGTCGTCCCTTCCATCCCCATCCATGTCGGCTGAGGCCATGCGGGGCATGATGGAGCCAAAGCCCACGGAGATCGTCTCGGGCGCGGTGTCACTCGTGACCTCGAGCAGGATGTTATGTACGAAGATCTCGTCTTTGAAGTCGCCATCGGCGTCGAGGGTCATCAATGGCCTGGGGATCGCACCGCTTCGCCAGCCCGGGCGGTAGAGGAACTCGCGCCAGTCGTACGCCGGCGTTTCGTCCGGTCCCTGGTACTCCATGATGAAGACGGCCCAGTAGTCGCCACCGGTGACGCCGAAGTAGACGATCTCGCCCAGTCGATCACCATCCACGTCTCCGATGGCCACTTGGGTCTCTCTCGCGGTCCGGGGGACGTTGTCGGGATCGGTGAAAGTGAGATCGCCGTCCTGAACGGGGCTCCCGAGCGATTCGTCGAAGATCTCATACCGGCCGATCTTGGTGGGATCGGTGTTCGTGTAGGTCACGACGAGCTCGTCCTCGGGGTCGAGGTCGAGATTGCCCGCAGCGACGAAGAGGTCGTTTTGATCTGGGTAGGTTTTGGACGAGATGACAGCGGTTTGGTCGAGCTCGTCGAGAACGTAGAGCTTCGAAAAACCTACGTAAACCTCGTCCCTATCGTCTCCGTCCATGTCGCCGGCAGCGATCGCGGGTTGGTGGAGCCCATCGAGATTGGTGTGGTCGGCAGAGAGGTCGATTGTTCCCTCGCGAAACTCGTCATCGCCCGGGTCGACCATGATGTACTTGAGTGTGGTCGAAGCCTGGACGTAGTAGACGGCCACGAACTCATCGAGGCCATCGCCATCTACATCGGCTGCGATTCCGTTCTTGAATGTGGCGGTGGTCCAGGCCGTGTCCATCTTGCTGGAGAAGGAAAGCGGGGCATAGGATCCGGAGCTGTCATCGAAGATGTGCTCGGGGACCGTGTCGATCACGTGACCGGCCATGTAGAGTTCGCTCGCGGGCTGGAACGCGGTGAACTTCTTGCCGAGTGGGTGATACCCGAGCGGCAAGGGGTTCCCATAGGGGTCGTTGGGGGTGCCGATGTCCGTGTTGAAGCCCAACCCATCGAGCATCTCGTTGAATTCGTCGTTCGTACTGATCCCGCCTGTTCCGCCGGCGCCAACGCCACCGCCACCGCCGTCGCCGGCGCCCTCGCAACCCATGGTCAAGAGCATGCCGAGCACCAGCACAGACCATCTAAACAAGCCACGCATTGTGAGCCTCCTAACTTCGCGAACCAGGGCCCGCGGAGGCTGTTAGATGCATTTTTGATACCAACCATAAATAGCGGTTATTAGGCGTTTTTCAGGCCCGAGAGGCGCAGATATTGCACTGCGTCAAGAACTCACGCAGTTTGTGCGCTCGCCGGCGGTAGATCCCGATACTTTCGTCGCAGCTGGGTTGGGAGAATCGGTATGTTGCTTAGGTCTGTTATCGCTCTTGCTCTCGTGGCCACCGTGGCTTGCAGCTCCGACGAAACAACGGAGCCACCGATGGCGGTCGAGGGGACGCTCGGGTGGACGGTCGGGGTCAACACGCATTACGCGTCGGGGGGCTCCATCAATCATGACGCCCTTGCGCGGCTCGCCGAAGCGGGGGTGAGCTTCATTCGGAACGACGTCAACTGGGACTCGGTCGAAAAGGAAGCGGGGGTGTACGACTTCGCCGGGGCGGGCTTCGATGAGCTCGTCGACAGCTGTGAAAGGCTTGGGCTACGGATTCTTTTCATTCTCGATTACGGCAATGCTCTCTATGGAGAAGAGCGGGCGGTCGTGGATGAGGAAGGGCGGCGCGCGTTTGCTGCCTTCGCGGCGGCGGCAGCAACACGTTACGGTGGCCGCGGCCATGCCTGGGAGATCTGGAACGAGCCCAACATCGACCAGTTTTGGAGCAGCGCCGATGGAGGGCCTGACCCAGAGCTCTACTCGGAGCTCGTCCGTGCCGCTGCGCCTGCCTTGCGCGCCGCCGATCCGGACCGAGCTGGTGGGCGACGCGGGTCCGCCCGAAGCTGTTGAGCTCAGCACGGGCAAGCACGGGCTGCGCTTTGTGCGGCCGGATGGATCAGAGGTCACCGCTCTGTGGGGAGAGCAAGAGGCCACGTGGTTGCTGCGCGCGGAAGGGTCCGGTGACGCACGCGTGCTGAGCCGAGACGGGGCTGACATCACGCCTGCGGGGCTGTCCGAGGGAGCGCAGATAACGATCGAGTCAGATGACGGGCCGATCTACCTGATCGGAGATATTGCCGTCACGAGCGTCGAACAAGTCGACGCTGCTGTCGACGCTTTTCATGAATAGAAAGGGCGCCCTTGCCCGACGCCGGTGGAACCAAGTGGCGGTCGGTGCTTCCGATTAGATCGCCGCGTTTCGCTTTGATCAACGCTTCGCGCGCGAGGTCGTGCTGCGCGACGTCCCAATATTGCAGCAGTGCCTTTTGCATTCGTTTCTCGCGCAGGCTCTTGGCTACGTAGACAGACTCCTGCGTGAAGGGATCCAGCCCGGTCACGTACATGCTGGTGGCCATGCTCATGGGGGTTGGGATGAAGTCCTGCACCTGCCTGGGCCTCAGCCCACGTTTCTTCAAGTAGAGCGCGAGCTCGATCATGGAGTGGGTCGTCGAGCCCGGATGGCCGCTGATGTAATAGGGAACGAGGTGTTGGTCCTTGCCGCTCTTCTCGCTCGCGCAGGCGAACATCTCGGCAAAGCGCTCGTAGCTTTCGGCCCCGGGCTTCTTCATCTTGTCAAGCACGTCTTCGTCGACGTGTTCGGGGGCGACCGAGAGCTGACCGCCCGTGTGGTGCTTGGCAAGCACTTCGACGAACTCAGGGCTTCGTTCGGCTAAGTCGTAGCGCACGCCCGACGCGATGAACGCCTTCTTCACGCCCTTTTCTTTGCGCACCTTGCTCAGCAGCTGCACGAGCGGGCCGTGGTCGGTGACTAGGTTCTCGCACACGCCCGGGTGCACGCAGCTCAGGCGGCGGCAGGCCTTTTCGATGCGCTCGTCCTTGCACTTCATCTGGTACATGTTTGCCGTCGGACCGCCGACGTCGCTGATCACGCCCGCGAATCCGTCCATGCGGCGAAGCGCACGCACTTCACGCAAGACGCTCTCTTCGCTGCGCGATTGAATCACCCGCCCTTCGTGTTCGGTGATCGAACAGAAGCTACAGCCACCGAAGCAACCGCGCATGGTCACGATGCTGTGCTTGACCGTCTCGTAGGCCGGGATGCCCGCGTCGTACGAAGGGTGGGGGTAACGCGTGAAGGGCAAGTCGTAGAGCCCGTCCATGATGTCGGTCGTGAGTGGCTCCGCGGGTGGGTTGAGGTACACGGCCTCGTGCCCGTGAGGCTGGATCAAAGGCCGGCCGTTGCCCGGGTTCGTTTCCTTCTGGAACGCACCGCTCATTTGGCTGAACTGTTCCTTGCTCTCTTTGACCTGTTCGTAGCTCGGTAAGACCACCGGCTTGCCATCGCGAATGAAACGGCTTGGTTCGATGTTTTCCCACTGGCCCTTTCGCAGCACATGGGCCGTCCCGCGTACGTTGCGTAAGTCCGCTAGAGTTTCGCCGGCGGCGAGGCGATCGGCCACCTCCCACACCGGGCGCTCGCCCATTCCGAAGATCAGCATGTCGGCTTTCGAATCGAGCAAGACGCTGCGGCGAATCGAATCGCTCCAATAGTCGTAGTGGGCGATGCGCCGAAGCGACGCTTCGATGCCGCCGAGGATGATCGGCACGCCCGAGAACGCTTGCCGACAAAGGTTGCCGTAGACGATGCTCGCCCGATTGGGCCGCATGTTCGTGCGCCCGCCTGGCGAGTACTGATCCTCCGAACGCACTTTCTTCTGCGCGGTCAGTTTGTTGAGCATGCTGTCCAAGTTGCCGCTGGTGATGCCTACGAAAAGGCGCGGGGTTCCCATGCGAGAAACGTCGGTGGTGTCCGTCCACTTCGGCTGGGAGATCATGCCGACGCGGTAGCCGCGCCCCTCGAGAAAACGGCCGATCAGTGCGCCGCCAAAGGCCGGGTGGTCGACGTAGGCATCTCCGTTGACGATGAGCACATCGAGCTCGTCCCAGCCGTGCGCTTCCATCTCCGCTCGGGTGGTGGGCAGGTAGGTGCCTTTTCGCGATAGAGGAACGAGGGCCACGCCGCACCTTGCCCATGAGCGACGGGTCGCGCAAACGTACGCCCATGCAAGGCAAAGAGGAGCCTCGCCCCAACGCCGGAGACCGGGGAACCTTCGAGGTCGAAGCACTCCTGCCAACGGGCGAAGGCGCTTCTGGACGCATACGCATCACGGGGGCCTTTCCTGGGGAACGGGTCGTCGCGCGCATCGACCACGTCGGCAAACACGCGACCTTTGCGACGACCGTGGAAGTGGAACGCGGCCGCCCGGGCCGGCGTGTGCCCCTCTGCTTGCGTCATCGCGACGTGGAAGGGGGCAAGTGCACGGGCTGCGCGTTGATGGCGCTCGAAGAACCCGACCAGCGGACGGTTCTTCGCGAGATGTTGCTCGCACAACACGGGCTCGAGGTCGGCGAAGTCATCGCGGCGCCCAAGCCGCTCGGCTATCGCTGGAGTGCCAAGCGCATTGCGTTCGGTGGGCCGGGGCGGTTGCGGCTCGGCAGCTTCGTGCGCGGCACGCATCGGCCGGCCGATATGCGTGGCTGCCTCGTCGACCATCCGCTCATCACCGCGGCCGCCGGAGAGATCGCCAGGGCTGCGTGCGACCTAGGCATTGCAGCGCACAACGACGAACGCGGTAGCCTCGGACTTCGCGCCGTCTGGCTGCGCACGAACGGAACCCACGTGCTGGCTACGCTCGTCACGAGTGAAGCGGACGAGAGCGAGGTCCGGCGCCTGAGTGCTCAGCTGACGCGCTGCGACGGTGTGGCCTACAGCTTTCATCGTGGCGCTGGAAACGTGTTGCGAGGAGCGGAAGCGACCGTGCTTCGGGGCATCGAAGCGCTCGATGTGAACGGCACACGGGTCGGTCCGCTTGGTTTTCTGCAGCCGAACCCCGTCGTCGCAGAGCAGATGTACGATCGTCTCGTCGACGGCATCGGCGGCGGGCGCATCTTCGACCTCTACGCCGGTTCGGGCGCGACGACCCGCCGGCTCAGAGCTCTCGGCGGTGAGATCGTGCCCTGCGAATCGCATCCCGAAGGCGCGAGCAGCCTCGGCATCGAAGCTGAAACCGTCGAAGATTTCCTTGCCCGCCAAACCGACGCGCCGGATGCGGTGGTCGCCAACCCGCCTCGAAAGGGCTTCGGCGCCGCCGTCACCAACGAGCTGCTCCGGCTGCGCCCTCCCCGCATTCACGTGATGGCATGTGGACCCGCGAGCCTCGCGAAGGACATCGCGGCACTTGCTGAGGGCTATCGGCTAGAGAGCCTGCACGCCTACGACACGCTGCCGCAGACCCCGCATGTGGAGCTGATCGCGAAGTTGGTTCGGATCGAGGACCCAGCGTCCAGGTGAAACGACTGCGCAGGGATTCGTTCTAAGGCGTGTGCGCTTCGATCAAATCGTTTCCGAGGACACGGAGCCGCTCCTGCTCGCCGTTACTAGTCTGCTGCTCTTCGAAAACTTGGAATCGTCGGAACATCTCTTCCTTGACGGGTTCTGGCAATCGAGCGTCGGCCATTGGGTAGAGGACCTGGTCTTCCTTTTGGATGTGTCGGCGGAGCAAAGCAGAGAACTCTTGTACCGTCTGCTCGAGCGTACCGCGGTCTTCCTGACTCCAAGTCGTAGATTGTTGCGCAAGTGCGTCTAGGGCGCTCACAAGGGAACGACCCAGGTCGTGCTCGTGCAGCATGACGGCGATGGGGCCTTCCTGGCGTGGGAAACCGTGCTCGACCATCGCGACGAACAGAATGTCCTCCTCTTTGCCGTGATGATAGGCGTCGGCGAACCCCCGGATGAACGAGACGAACCGCGCGAGCTCCACTTTGTCGTCCGACCCGCTCTGGGAGCTCAATGTCGTGAGCCACCCCTCCATGGCATCGAGTGCCCCTTCGATGAGCCGATGCTCCTTCATCAACATCTCTATGGCTTGCACTTCCGCTTCCTTTCGCTTCTCGCGCGCTGGACCGCCGGACTGCAGCATCGCGAATGCTGCCGGGAAGGCAAATCGTCACCGGCTCACGCCGATGTGGCCCCGTGAGTCACATTGTGATACATCAAGCCTATGGATGTATCACAAAGCTCTGCGATTCGGGTAAAACCTCAAGAAAGTCAGTCATATGGCGAAGACTCGGGGCTGCGCCAATGGGTGGCCGCGATCGATGCGGTGCTGCGGGCCGTGGAGGAGACGGTTTGGCGGTTGCGGCGTGAGGCCGTGGAAGCTTGCCAGGCGAGTCGTGAGGTGTGGGCGGATTGGGTTGGGGGAACGGCTCGCCTCGTCAGCATTGGTTGGGTGCTTACCAAGATCGCTGCCGGCTACCGCCTGCATTTGACGCGGGCGGCGTTCGTTAGCCGACAACGCGCCGCGGCCATGCTCGAGCGACTGCACGCGAAGAACGCGCAGCGCTTCACCGATGTCTGCATTTCCCACGGCGGGGGTTTCTTGAAGGTCGGCCAGCTGCTCTCCTCGCGTCCGGACTTGATGCCGCGCGTTTGGATCGAAGCGCTTTCCATCCTGCAAGACGATGTCCCGGCTGAAGACGAGGAGCGCATGGTGGCGATCCTCGAGGAGGAGCTTGGACTCTCCCTCTACGAGGCTTTCCGTGATTTTGAAACGACACCGATCGCGTCAGCAAGCATCGGTCAGGTACACCGTGCCGTCCTGAACGACGAAACCATCGTCGCGGTCAAGGTGCAGCGCCCTTCGATCGACGCCATCATTCAACTCGACATGCAGATCTTAGTGTCGTTCCTCGAAGCGATGAAGACTTCGCTGCCGCCCGCAGACTACGAGACTATCGTCAAAGAAGTTCGCACGACCATCAGCGCCGAAGTCGACTACGACGCGGAGCGCGCACACACATCGGTGGTCGGCGACTACCTCGCTACGTTGCAGGGGGTCCGCGCGCCCAAGCCCGTCGGTGCACACCAGAGCGGGCGCGTGCTCGTGACCGAGTTCATCGGCGGTGAAAAGATCACATTGGTCCTCGACCGACTCGCAGAAGCGCGGGACGCAGGTGACGAAAGCGCGCAGATCGAGATCTCCCGTCTCGTGAACAAGTTGATCGAAGCGTACGCCCGTCAGATGCTGGAGCTCGGCCGATTTCAAGCCGATCCGCATCCAGGCAACCTTCTCGTTGAACCAGACAACACTCTGGTCATCCTCGATTTTGGATGCACGAAAGTCATCGAAGCCGATGTCCGGCGTGCCTACGCCCAACTGCTCCAGGCCTTCTTCGTGCAAGATACGCAAGGCGTGAGTCAGATCCTTCATCAGCTTGGGTTCCGGACGCGAAGCGGACGGCCGGACACCTTGCTGTGGTTCGCAGAGCTGATGCTCGACGAGCTCCGCTCCGAAGGGAGTGCTCTTCGGCAAGGGGTGTCGAGCGCGGAGATGGTCGATGAGTGGATTCGGCTTCTACGGGCGGTCGAACAGGATCCGGTCGTGCGTGTTCCGGATCACTTCGTGATGATCGGCCGCGTAGTCGCCACGCTCGGCGGACTCATCATGCACTACCGACCGACCATGGACATCCAGCGCATCATGCTGCCGGCTCTCATGGCGGCGCTTCGGCCGCCCTCCCCGGACGGGTCCGAGTCGGATTAGCATCCTCGTCAACGGGGCCGACGAGGAGGACTGCCTCTCCCCTAAGGCTACGTCAGAGTTCCGAGCCCCGCCTCGCCTTCCTTCTTGGCAGCCTTGGCTGCCTTCTTCGCCTTCTTCTCTTTCGTAGTGAGCTTCGGTTTGTTCTTCGTATCGATTCTCTTCCGATTCTTGCTCATGGCGACCCCTTCATCGTTCGTTGCGGCTCAGCGTGACTATAGCCTGATATGCACAACGGGGGCTCTTTCCCGCTTGCAATCCTCTTCGCGGCGCGTTTTCATGGGCGCTCTGGAGGTATGGATGACGACACGAGCACGGGTCGTCGAAGACGACAGGACCGGAGTTGGCGTCGAGACGCTACGACGGGCGATTCAGGACAACCTTTTCTATCGCTGCGGCAATGTCCCCGTGCTGGCGACTCGGTCGGACTATTACCTGGCGGTCGCCTACACGGTGCGGGACCGTCTCATGCAGCGTTGGCTGAGCACGGCCAGGTCCTTGCTGGCGCACCCGACGCGCGTCGTCTGTTATCTGTCAGCCGAGTACTTGCTGGGGCCTTCTCTCGGCAATGCGCTGTTGAACCTCGGGATTCGCGATCAGGTTGCGGAGGCGGTTGCATCACTCGGGCAGGACCTCGACGCGCTCATCGAGGAAGAACGCGAGCCGGGCCTCGGCAATGGCGGCTTGGGTCGTTTGGCTGCGTGCTTCATGGACTCGCTGTCCACCTTGCAGATCCCCGCAGTGGGTTACGGCTTGCGATACGAGTTCGGCATCTTCGAGCAGCGGATCCAAGATGGCTGGCAGGTCGAGCGCACCGACAAATGGCTGCGCCAGGGCAACCCCTGGGAAGTCGTCCGGCCCGAGTACACCTATCCCGTTGGTTTCGGCGGTCATACCGAATCGTATGCGGATGAGCACGGTCGTTACCGGGTTCGCTGGCGTCCGGACACCGTGGTCAAGGGGGTCGCCTACGCCACTCCGGTTCCTGGCTACAAGGTCAACAACATGAACATGCTGCGCCTGTGGGCAGCGGAGGCCGCCGAAACGTTCGACTTCGGGAGCTTCAACGTGGGCGACTACTACGGTGCGGTCGAGCGCAAGGTGGCCTCGGAGACACTCACCAAAGTGCTCTACCCCAATGACGAACCTGCGCAGGGCAAGGAACTGAGGCTCCGGCAGCAGTATTTTCTCGTGTCCTGTTCGCTGCAGGATCTACTGCGGCTGCACCAGCTGCGCGGCGGTCGGCCCGACAACTTGAACGAAGGGTTCGCCATCCAGTTGAACGACACCCATCCGGCGCTCGCCATACCCGAGCTCATGCGGCTACTGGTCGACGAGCACGCAATGAGCTGGGAGGCCGCCTGGCGGATCGCCTCCGAGACGTTTGCGTACACGAATCACACCTTGCTTCCCGAGGCCCTCGAGACCTGGCCGTTACCGATGTTCGGGCGATTGTTGCCGCGCCACCTGGAAATCGTCTACGAGATCAATGCCCGCTTCATGGATGATGTGCGCGACCGCTTTCCGGACGACCACGAAAGGCAGCAGCGCATGTCCTTGATCGACGACCACGGCGCCGGCGCGGTGCGCATGGCCAACCTTGCCACCGTGGGAAGCTTTTCGGTGAATGGGGTCTCCGCGCTCCACACCGACCTGTTGAAGACCCGTGTCATGCGGGACTTCCACGAGTTTTACCCTGGCAAGTTCAACAACAAGACCAATGGAGTGACCCCCCGCCGTTTCGTGGCACTCGCCAACCCAGAGCTCGCGGAGCTGATCACCGCGCACATCGGCGAGGCGTGGATCACCGATCTAGACCAGCTGCGCAGGCTCGAGGGGCTCGCGGAGGACGAATTCTTCCAGACGCAATGGCGGGCCGTCAAGACCGCCCGAAAACGGGTGGCCGCCGAGCAGGCGCACAGGCTCATGAAGGTCGAAGCGGACCTCGACTCCATGTTCGATGTTCAGGTCAAGCGTATCCACGAGTACAAGCGCCAGCATCTGGCGGTGTTGCACATCGTGCACCTCTACCGGCAGCTCAAGGAGAACCCGGACTTCGTGACCGCGTCGCGAACCTTCATCTTCGGGGGCAAGGCCGCGCCGGGCTACACGATGGCCAAGCTCATCATCAAGTTGATCAACTCGGTGGGAGATGTCGTCAACTCCGACCCCGAGACCCGGGGCAAGTTGAAGGTCGGATTCATCCCGAACTACAACGTCAAAACGGCCCAGCTCGTCTATCCCTGTGCTGATCTATCCGAGCAGATATCCACGGCCGGCAAGGAAGCCTCGGGGACCGGCAACATGAAGTTCTCGATGAACGGCGCACTCACAATTGGCACGCTCGATGGCGCCAATGTCGAGATACGCGACGCCGTCGGGCCGGAGAACTTCTTTCTCTTTGGGCTTACTACAGACGAGATTGATTCGCTGCGCCAGACGGGGTACCGACCCTACGAATACTACGAACAGAACCCGTCGCTCAAAGGCGCGCTCGACTTGATTGCATCCGGCCATTTCTCGCACGGAGACAATGCGCTGTTTCGACCCTTGATCGACAGCCTGATTCACCACGACGATTACTTCGTCTTGGCGGACTTTCAGTCCTACATCGACTGTCAGAAGGAAGTCAGCCACGCCTGGGCAGATCAGGCGCACTGGACGAAGATGTCGATCCTCAACGTGGCGCGAATGGGGGAGTTCTCCTCGGATCGCACCATCCGCGAGTACAGTCGGGACATCTGGCGAGTTGAGCCCAACCCGGTGCAGCTGGCCGACGTGGACTGACGGGAGACGCGCTCGAGGATCATTCGCGCGTCCCGTTGTTTCTGCCATCGTTGCTTGGGTGCCTATCGACGGGCGGCCGGGAGGCTTAGCGGGACCACTTTCGCCTTATGAGCTGCCCATCAGCTCGATCACCCACAGGGCCGCCGCGCCATCATACAACCTTTGCATGATCTGCATTTCGGTTGCGCCGAGCCTTGCGCTTGGGGAGATGTCTACGAGGCCATCTGTGCCCGCTCCTGAGTGCTCACCGCCTGCGCCGCGGACGGCGAGGCCGAGGTTTTGTGCCTCTTGCTTCAGGAGCGTCAGGTCGGTGCCGTTTGAAGTAAGCCGCGGGAGTTTGATGTGGAGGCTGGCGCGCATGCCTGCGCCGAGGTTTGTCGGGCAGGAGGTGACGTTGCCATAGGTGGGGGATGTGGCGAACGGGGGCAGCAGGTTGGTTAGCGTTTCGAGGCCCGAGCGCAGGCGTTCAAACAGGACGTTGAGATTGCCGCCGTGCTGCATGGCCATGATGCGCAGGTGATCTTCTTCTCCGACCCAGACCAAGAAATCCTCGTCGTACGACACATACATGCCGCGGCCATGGGGCCAGTCACCGCTGATGCCCGCGACGTTCAGGTATGGATCGGCGCTCATGTCCTTGAACATTTGATGGGCTTTTACGCGGCGCTCGTATTCGCGTGCATCAATCTCATGGGGTGAGCCGGGGGTGAGCGAAAGGTATTGACCGCCAAATGCCGGAGCTTCGATTAGCTGGGCGAACGCTTGTGCCGCGACGTTTTCAAAAGCTATGCGCTGCTCTTTGCTCATCGCGCCCGGCAAGGGGAAGGTTGCAACATTGCGCGCCACCCGTACTCGCATCGACACATCCTCGAGGCGTTCGTCGATTGCCCCAAGGTCACACGGTGTGCCCGCTGTATCCCAATCATGCTGTTGGGAGATTTTGCTGTTGGCAGGAATGCCATGCGAATCGCGGATCATCGGATCGAGCATCGTTGCGAACCGATCATAATCCTCTGGGTTCATCGCATAGGCGCCCATCTGGCTATCCGGATTTTCGATGCCGGAGGCGATGATTTTCGCCAACCTTTGGCGCGCATGCTCATCGAGAGAGACGAAGTACTCGGCATCAAAATGCCGCGCCATCAGGTTTCCCGGGTGGGTCCGTTTGATAGTCTTGATTTTCTCGATGAGCTGTTGGTTCGCCACGCCTACTTATTCAAGCACACCCCGTTCTTCTTGTCCCAGCGGCATGCCTTGTTTGGCGCGTTGCGACACGAGGTCGCGTCCGTGAGCTGCGAGCAGTCGACGCCTACCTGGCAGTCCGGGTCGGCGCTATCCGTCAGGCTGTCGCAGTCGTTGTCCAAGCCATCGTCGCAGGTGAGCTCCGTGCCGGGTTCAGTGGCGGGAAGCGGGATGCAGGTGTCGTCTTGCGCACCTCCGGTGCAGATCAGGGTGCCTGTGCTGGCGCAGACGCCGGTGCCGCAGTTGGTTGCCGCGCCCGTGGCTCCGTCGCAGCTCGCATCCGTGCAGTCGATGTCGTTGTTGCAGTCGTTATCCAAACCGTCGAAGCAGGAAACCTCGGTTGGCTCGGTTGGTGTGCAAGCGCCGCCGCCGGGGACGCAGTCGACGTCGCAGACGCCATCCATGGTCTCTTGACCTTCGCACAGGGCATCGCCACAGCAGGCGAGCACTCTTGGCGCCTTGCGGCAGAAGAGATTAGCGCCGGAGTCGATGCAGCGGTCATCGTTGACGTCGTCGCCGCAGATGATCGGGTTACCGACCTGGCCATCGTCGAAGCCACAACAGAACTGCTTTGAGGCCGCGCCCTTCTGCTTCCCGGCGCAATCTTCGGCGCAGGTCACGCAGTTTTCGCCGTCGCCCGCCTCGCAAAGGCCGTTCCCGCACAAGGCTCCACTAACCTGGCCGCAGTCCGTAGCGCAGCTCACACAGTCCTCGCCGGGCTCGCAGGTCCCGTTTCCGTTGCAGTTCGCCGGGTCGTTGATGGTTTGGAACTGCCGCATCATCTCGTGATCTTCGTGGTCGAGGATGTGGCAGTGATAGGCGAACTTCCCGAGATAGTCCTGGAAGTCCATGATGATTCTGACCTTGGAGTGCGGCGGCACCCGGACGGTGTCTTTCCAGGTGTTGAGCTCCCAAGGCTCGAGCGCGATCGGTTGACCGGTGTTGAGGTCGGTCTTGTCGAGCACCTGGAATTTCACCAGGTGGACATGCATGGGATGCATCGAGTTGGTCGGATTTTCGAACTCCCAGATCTCCCGTGTTTCCAGGGTCGGGAATTCACTGAGGTCGTCCCAGTGCTCGCCGATCACGTTGCCCCCGGGACCATCCAAAGATTCGATCAGCCATTCGCCGAGGACCCGGGTCGTATCGACCGAGCACACGCTATCGATCTTGGTGAGCCTGAAGTAACGGATC